>Ga0067045_1027550_pt1 | contig 94414 bp, 98 predicted proteins | sample TerdegcTABiofilm_FD_59184 | JGI IMG/M metagenome (GOLD analysis project Ga0067045, IMG submission 59184) | Combined Assembly of (Gp0054472, Gp0054536) Wastewater bioreactor microbial communities from Singapore -Terephthalate degrading...
CCATTCAATGTGACCGTAAAGGCACCCGCCTCAACCATCACCGAGGCCATCAAGGATGCTGAAGTTGTGAGCGATTTTGTCCGGATCGCGGTCGAAGACGGCCAGATGAGGATTACCGCGAGCGGAGACAGGGGAGAGGTGGAGATCGTGATCACCAAGGAGAGCGGAGAGCTGCTGTCCGTTGAGGTCAAGGAACCGTCTCAGGCCCTGTACAGCCTGAACTACCTCAGCAAGATGATGACGGCAGCATCGCTCGCGGAGATCGTGGCTATCATGTTCTCCAAAGACATGCCGCTGAGGCTGGACTTCAACCTCTCCAGCGGAGGCAAGATAGTCTACTACCTGGCCCCGAGGATGGAATCGGAGTAGCCAGAGAGAACAGATGAGCTTGATGCTGACCAAGGAAGACCTTGCCAAATACCCATTTCTTAAACAATCAGCAGCGTATATAGAGAGTATGCAGCTGAACCTCAGCGACCTTGCGGCCGGGGATTATTCGGGCATCCTCCACAAAGCGCTGAGCAGGATAAGGGACTGCATAGACAAAACCGTCAGACCTACCGATCTTTCGGATCCCGACTCTGAGATACTTTCGTACCCCCTCTCACTTGCACTTGTCTACGGCAGCAAGTCCAACTGGCTTCTTAACAGGTTCGCCACGATTGAGGCCAAACGGGTTGAGGAGGAGCTGAGGAGAGAGCCAGGGGACAAGATTTTAGAGGTCGCAAAGTCTGGTTTTTCCTGGGAGATCGAACATGCCAACCTAAAGCTCGAATATGAAGACCTCCCCTTCAGCATCCCTGTGCAGTCATACCTTGAGGCGGCTGCCAGCTTCAACGACGCCCATTGGAAGCTGGTCAACAGGTACGTAAAGGGGGGGCGCGTCTTCCTCAATTCTGGGAGCCTCGCCCGGCTCGTTTCCGAGGGCTTCAAGGCAAAGATCATCAGGAGGTCTTCTGAGAGGGATCTGCAAAACTTTCGTCTGCCGCAGGTACTCGCGCCCCACCTGGACGAAATACTGAGGTATGCGCAGGATAATATGCAGTTTGTCGAGGAACTGCCACAGGGCCTTGTCAGTGATGCCAGACCGCCTTGCATAGTCGCAATAATGGAAGACGTCAGGGCTGGGAAAAGCCTCTCTCACATGGCTAGATTCGCGCTTACCACGTTCATGGTAAATGTTGGCGAGAGTGTCGATGAAGTTCTGAAGATTTTTGGCAATGTCGCAGATTTTGATGAGGGAAAGGCCAAGTACCAGATCGAGCACATAGCAGGGAAGATCGGGTCAAGGACAAAGTACAGTCCTCCGAAATGCGACGTGCTCAGGTCCTTCGGACTGTGCGTCGGCATGGACGAATACTGCAGAAGTGTCAAGCACCCTCTCAGCTACTACAGGAAAAGGCTCAAGAGCATGGGCGCCCCAGGAGGGAAGACTGGTGCACGAGATCGTAAGAAAGGAGTTTAGCAAGTACTATTCAGGACTGGCGGCAGAGGATCTCGCGGTACCGGACATGCAGCAGAGGGAGTTTGCATTCCTGCAGTTTGGTGGCGAGGTAATGATCAGGCACATGAAGTTTCTCGAACCAAAAACACTGAAGGATTATATCGTTGAGAACACGCCTGCTCATATTTATCACTCCTCGGCGTATTACAAGACGCCCGAAGCGGCGGACATGAATGAAAAGGGATGGAACGGCGCGGATCTTGTCTTCGACGTTGATTCGGACCACATAAGGACGGAGTGCAAGGTAAGGCATGACGTGTGGCATTGCATGGAGTGCGGTCAGGAAGGGGCAGGATTCCCCCCCGAGAGCTGCCCACGCTGCAGGATGAAGAAGATCGACACACGGGCTTGGATCTGCGAAGACTGCTTGGAGGCCGCAAAGAAGGAGGTGATAAAGATTATCGACGAGTACCTCGTCCCGGACTTTGGGGTCGCGGATTCGGATTTCGAGGTATTCTTCTCCGGTCACAGGGGGTATCACATACATGTGAGGAGCGAGGCGCTCCGCATGCTTTCAGGGGACGGGAGAAGAGAGATTGCAGACTACGTCAGGGGAATCGGGCTCGACATAAGGTCGCACGGATTCAGGGAGATCAAAAAAGAAGTCCTCATAGGTCCGGACATGAAGGACGGGGGCTGGAGGGGGAGGATTGCTAGGGCGGTCTACGAGTTCGTGAACAGGGCTTCGCTCGAGGACCTGAAAAAGGTAGTAGCCCCGGGCGTGGCAAAGAGCCTCTTCGATAACAAGGAGCGGTTCCTGAAGAATATAGAATCCGACCCGCCCTACTGGGGGGGCCTTAAAGGATACACGCAGGAGAGCCTCGAGAAGATTGCACTGGCCTCGATCAAGGACCTCATCTGTAACATAGACGAGAGGGTCACAATCGACTCGAAGAGGCTGATAAGGTGCCCCAACAGCCTCCACGGAAAGTCAGGGCTCAGGACCCTCCGTGTGGATTACAGCGGCATCGACAGTTTCGACCCGCTGAAGGAGGCTGTTGCATTCAGGCATGGCAGTATAAGGATATATGTTAAAGAGGCGCCTCGTGTAAGGATAGGGGACGAAGAACTGGGGCCTCTCAAGGACAGAACGCTGGAGGTTCCGCTGGCGCTTGGGCTGTACCTCATATGCAGAGGAGCTGCCGAACCGAGGTGAGTCGCAGTTGTACAGGAGGATACTGGATTTCTGGATCGCAGAGAGGGGGAGCCAGGAGCTGCAAAAGCTCCCGGACGGGTTCATCGACGAGGTTAACAGGTACCTTGAGGACCTCGGCGGTGGTGCAGACGGCGTCAGGGGGAAGCTTATGCAGGAAGAGCTGAAGAGAGCCAAGACCGCGCTTGCGGAGTTCAGGCTACTCAGGAAGTCCAAGATATGCAGGGACTTCCTTTCAGGGACCCTCGATCTTGGCAGGCTGCTCGAGGACGAAAAGGGGTCCTTTAAGGAGAAGCCCTCCGTACAGACCCCTGCCGAAGGTACGAAAAAGATATTAGCCAGATTGCTCGGAGATGTTCCACCGTTCGTAGGGGTAGATTTAAAAACATACGGCCCCTATAAGACCGAGGATGTAGCGCTGCTTCCAGCGCAGAACGCTGAAGCCCTCATCAAGAGGGGAATCGCAGCGGAGATCAAGAGGTAATCGAGATGAAGGCGCCAAAAGAGATAAACACGTACTGTCCGAGGTGCAAGGTTTACACGGCCCACAGCGTGACCCTTTACAAGAAGGGCAAGGAGAGGGCGCTGGCAGAGGGCACAAGGAGGTACGAGAGGAAGAAGCTTGGTTATGGCAGCTCCAGAAAGCCGGTCCAGAAGCGGACAGCCAAGACGACAAAGAAGCTGAGCCTCAAGTTAAAGTGCAAGAAGTGCGGTTACCAGAACCAGAGGAAAGGGATCAGGCTCAAGAAGTTGGAGATAGTCTGAGGTGCATGGTATGAAGAGGAAAGAGATGCTCACGCCGGTACCGAGAAGCAAGTTCTACATGGTCCAGTGCCCCGAGTGCGGGAACGAGCAGAGTGTATTCTCACATGTTGCGACTGTCGTGAAGTGCAACATCTGCGGGAAGGACCTGGCACTGCCTACCGGCGGCAAGAGCGAAATACTCTCTGACAAGGTCAGGGAGATAAGCTAGAGGGCCATCATTTTTTCTTAACTGGCAAAAGGTATGCCCTGTAGTTGTTGGGATAAACTTATAACTTGATGTTCGATATGCTTACTTCAAGTCAAAGGTCACACTTACTCGCTGATTGATCAAGGTGTTTAATGATGGTTCTCAGAAAGAAGGAGTACCCAGAGATCGGGGAGTTCGTAATTGCGACTGCTGTCAGGCTCCAGGAACACGGTGTTTACGTGAGCCTGGATGAGTACGGCAAGAACGGCTACGTTCCCATAGGCGAGGTCGCCTCGACGTGGGTAAAGAACATTAAGGACTTTGTGAAGGAAGGGCAAAAACTCGTCCTCAAAGTGATCAGGATTGACGAAAGGAAGGGGCACATCGACCTCTCGCTCAGAAAGGTGACCGAGAGGGAGAAGAAGGAGAAGCTGATCCAGTGGAAGAAGGCGAAGAAGGCCGAAAAGATCCTGGAGATGGCTGCAAAGAAGCTCGGCAAGGATCCCCAGGAAGCGATCAGGCTGGTTGGGATTCCGCTCGAGGATGCGTACGGCGATCTTTATGCCGCGCTTGAGCAGCTCGTCCAGAAGGGGCCTAAGGCAGTCCTGGAGGTAGGGATAGGCGAGGACTGGGCAGATTCGCTCTACGATGCCTCGAAGGACCACATAGAAGCACCCATGGTGCAAATAACAGGCGAGGTGAAGCTTTTCACGAACGCACCGGAGGGGGTCGAGGACATCAAGAAAGCACTCAACGAAGGGATCAAGGCAGTCGACCCTAAACTGGCAAAAGTAGAGATGTACACGCTTGGTGCCCCCAGATACAGGATAGAAATCTCTGCAAAGGACTATAGGGTTGCCGAGGAGCAGATGAAGTCGGCGGTTGAGGCAATAATGAACAGATTCAGGAAGTCTGGCGGCACCGCCGAATTCGTCCGGTAGAGGCGTTTGGCAGATGAAGGGGATGCTCAGGAAGTGCACATCATGCGGGACGTACACGCTGAGGCAAGACGCCTGCCCCCGGTGCGGCATGGGGGTCAGGATCCCGCACCCCGCTAAATTCTCGCCCCAAGACAAGTACAGCAGGTTCCGCTTGGCACTTAGAGAGATTTACGAGAAGGAAAGGGAAGAATAAGAGGGAAAAAGGGTCATGGGGCGGGCAAGGGCGGAGCCCGAGCCACGTGAAGAGAAAACTCAGGGATAATTGATCTTGTATACCATGACCCACCCGTTGCTAGGGGAGATGTAGACGAGCTGGTAGTTCTGGGGGGCAGATATCCGGATCCCTAGAGTCTGGTTGTATGCCTCCCTGTATGGATAGAAGAGCAGTTGGTACAGCGTTGTGTTTGCAGCTTTTGGCCCGGCTGGTAGCGGGTAGCTGTAAAGGGTTCCCCCCAGGTTTATCGTCACAGGGGAGATATATTCGGAGGAGTTGTAGCCCGCCCAGACCATCATGGCAGTGGACTTCTCAAAATCCCCTAGCACGTACCACGGAGGTAGGGCGAGCGGCGGGTTTGTCGATACGAGTGTGAATGGCTCGTAGACCACGACATAAGAGACGTTCATGGCCCTGAAGATCTCGAGTGAGACTGACTCGTTGTTGAGAAATGCTCTCGCTATATCGGTAATTTGGGTCCCGTTGATGGTGGCATTGTCGCTAATCACGGACTTGTTTGCCATTATGTTTATCCAGTATCCATAGTCCCACCAGCACCCGACAATCGCATCCTGAGGGATGTTGTCCCTCATCCAAGCGAGGGCCTCTATCCAGTCAGGGATCTCCTGGCGTATCCCAGTCGAGGCCGAAACTATCATTGCAGGGCGGTCTGCAGATCTGATCCCAGGTGAGTCCGCAATGACGGGCACCATCGTCGCTGCGATGATGGCGATAGTGAAGAACCCGTAGTACTTGCTGAGCAGGGAGGCCTTGCTCTTTCGGTCCAGCTCCTGCTTAAGAACAGGGCGGACCGTCTTAATTATAGAGTCAAGGGCATACCCGGAGGCTATGGCCAAGGCAGGGGCGACAAGTATCAGAAGTCGTACAAAGGATCCGGCACCGTAGAGGGAAGTGACTGCAAAGAGCGTTATGAATACAGCTTCGCCGCTTAGCCGCCTCATTGCGTAGAGGATCCCTACCGGCAGCAGGAGTATCAGGGAGCGGTATGTCGAGTAGAATTGCGACCAGGTTGACGGGAATTGCTCCCCGACGGTCCTGACCCCCTCGTCCAAGCGCGAGAATGGGTTCACGATGGATAAGAACTTTCCAGTTATGTCTCCGAGCACACCTGAAAACGTGAGAGCACCAGCCACAATAAGGACTGAGGCGATCACGCCTAAGGTAAACTTTGTCCGCTTTGCAGGGTCCGGTATCTCCTCGGCTAGCGTCCTTATTATGCATACGAGAAACGCTACGTATGCTCCTATTGTGTACGGGGAAAGAAGGGTTGAGAGTCCGTAAGCAGGAGTCGCAGCGACTGCAAGTAGTGTTATTGAGGATACGATTGCAAAAGAGGTGGTCATGCGCCTGTTCCACCTTCCGAGCAGCACCATTATGACCACGTAGAGCGCGAGGAAGTTAATCGTGTAGAGGAATGCCCTCCACGAGATGGCCATCAGGGCGAGCCCGAGCCCAGACACTACGGCGAAGGGAACCGTCCTGCCGCGGAGGGACTTGACGAAGAAGAGCAAAGCAACGAGCATCCCGATCATCCCGACTGACTCGGTATCGAAGAAGCCGAGCGAGGTCCGCTGGATGGCGGTAGAGTCGATTGCCAGTACCAGGGATGTGAGCAGCCCCACCCCTCTGTTCACAAGCTCCTTTCCGAGGAAATAGCCCAAGAGAATGATCACTCCACCGGCGAAGACTGGGAAGAAGACGACTGTATCGAAGAGAGGGACGTTTATACCAAGGAAGTTCAGCAACAGATACACGGCGGCACCTGCGAAGGGAACCCCCGGCAGCCCAGCTGTGGACTGATCGGTACCCCAGGGTGCCCACCTGGTGGGGTCAAACCAAGTATACCATGCGCTGAAGCCGTTCTCCACGATGTACTGGGCTCCCTTATACTGGATGTAAGGGTCAAATTCATCGAGGTAAATCCCCCACTTAAGGGGGAGGAGGCGTATGGCTACGCCGAAAGCGAGCAATGCGATAAGAGAGGTGTAGACCAGGAGGTCGTCGATACCAAATTTTCCCCTCAAAGGGGAGTTTACCTGACGGTTCATTGTTGATGCACCAAAACAATTGACCTTATTCTGGGAATAATTTAAACCCTATGGTGTTATTAACGGATACGGGCTCAAGACCGGACGGGGTGATCAAGGAAAGGGTTAATATCGAAGCGGCTGAAGATTTCAGGTATCTGGGGTAGACGGCATGTCTCGGATCGGAAAGATGCCAAAGGACTACAAATCAAAGGTTGTAGAGGAAGGGGTCTTCAAGTACTGGCAGGAGACGGGAGTCGAGGAGAAGGTGAGGAAGATGGGCCAAGGGAAGTTCTACTTCTTGGACGGCCCTCCGTATGTGACTAACCCGATACATGTCGGCACGGCATGGAACAAGATACTAAAGGACGCCTACATCAGATTCTACAGGATGAACGGTTTCAGGGTTAGAGACCAGCCAGGATTTGACATGCACGGCCTACCCATAGAAGTGATGGTCGAGAAGAAGATCGGCATAAAGAGCAAGAAAGAGATAGAAACGATGGGGATAGAGAACTTCATAAAGGCATGCAAGTCTTTTGCCCTTGAGAACCTCCAGATCGCGACGAGGCAGTTCGAGAACCTCGGGGTCTGGATGGACTGGGACTCGCCCTACAGGACTATCGACGACTATTACATCGAATCGGTCTGGGCAATGCTGAAGAGGGCAGACGATAGGGGGCTCCTCGGCAAGGGTAAGAAGGTCGTTCATTGGTGCCCGAGGTGCGAGACGGTGCTCGCAGGGTACGAGGCGACCGACGAGTACAGGGAGCTGGAGGAGGAGTCCATTTACGTAAAGTTCAAGGTCGAGGGGAAGGAGGACGAGTACATACTGATCTGGACCACGACACCGTGGACGCTGCCAGCGAACGCAGCTGTAATGGTGCATCCTGATTTCATGTATGTACGCGTAAGATCTGGGAGTGAGACATACATACTTGCGGAAGCTAGGCTCGACCATGTTTTCTCCGACTTGGGAAGGGCGTACGAGGTCGTTGAGAGGTTTCCCGGCTCGTACCTGAGGGGGCTGAGGTACAGGGCACCACTCCTGGAAGAAGTGCCAGAGCAGTCAAGGCTGAGCCCTGCGCATTTCGTTGTGCTGAGCGACCAGTTCGTTACGCTGGAGGAGGGCACTGGCTGCGTCCACACAGCGCCCGGCCACGGAGAGGAGGACCATACCGTAGGCGAGGAGTATGGGCTTCCTGACTTCTGCCCTGTGGACGAGCGCGGGCTTTTCACCGAGGAGGCAGGGAAGTACGCCGGGAAGAGCGTCAGGGAGACCAACGGGGAGATAATCAAAGATCTCAAGGAGAAGGGGCTCCTCTTTAAGACTGAGAAAACGAGGCACAGGTATCCCCACTGCTGGAGGTGCAAGACGCCCCTGATCCTCAGGACCGCCTCGCAGTGGTTCATAAAGGTCACCGACCTGAAGGAGCGGCTACTGGAAGAGAACGAGAAGGTAGAGTGGATACCCGACTGGGCAGGCAAGGCAAGGTTTGGCAACTGGATAAAGAACGCGAAGGATTGGGTGATATCAAGGCAGAGGTACTGGGGGATACCGCTCCCGATCTGGGTCTGCAACTCATGCGGCAAACACCGCGTCATCGGATCCATAGGCGAACTCAAGGAGAATGCCCCCGGATCCGGCGAAATCGAGCCCCACCGCCCTTGGGTTGACAGGATAAAGCTGAGGTGCGAATGCGGCGGGGATATGCAAAGGGTACCAGACGTCGCGGACGTCTGGATGGACTCCGGATCTGCTTCGTTCGCGTGCCTGGGCTACCCTAAGAACCAAGAGGAATTCGGGAAGTGGTGGCCCGCAGATCTTATCCTTGAGGGGCAGGACCAGACGAGAGGATGGTTCTACACCCTCATGATCTGTAGCGTTGTGTTCTTCAACGAAGCTCCGTACAAGAGGGTTTTGATGCACGGATTCACGACAGCCCAAGACGGCCGGGCGATGCACAAGTCCCTCGGGAACGTCGTCTTCCCGGAGGAGGTGATAGAGAAGTTCGGCAGGGACACATTGAGATGGTATGAGCTCGGATGCACCACCTGGGAGGACCTCAGGTTCACTTGGAAGGAGATAGAGGAGACTGCACGATTCCTCAATATCCTATGGAGCACCTATTACTTCGCCAGCCTTTACATGAACCTCGACAATTTCGACCCGGGGAAACACACGATCGGGACCATAGAGAGGCATTTGCGGCTGGAGGATAAGTGGATAATCTCGAAGCTTGAGGGGCTGATCAACAGGGTCACCGAGGCGATGGAGGGGTGCAGGGTATTCGATGCGGTGAGAGACCTCGAGGGGTTCATGAGGGACGACGTCAGCAGGTGGTACATAAAACTGATCAGGAGGAGGACGTGGACGGAGGAGGAGGACCCGGACAAGATAGCCGTCTATGCCACCCTCAGCCATGTCCTCTTCAATTACCTGAAATTGATCGCTCCGATAGTGCCTTTCGTATCGGAGGAGATCTACAAGCACGTCTTTGCCGGACTCGAGGGTATGCCGGAGAGCGTCCACATGACAAAGTGGCCCTCCCCTTCAAAGGAGAGGATTGATCCGAACCTTGAGGAGGAGATGAAGGTGGTAAAGGAGGTGATAGAGGCTTCATTCAGCGCAAGGCAGGCCGCCAGGATAAAGACGAGGATTCCGCTCCTCAGGATGAAGGTGGTGACCGGCAGCGGGTCGGTTAAGGCTGCGGTCGAGAGAATGAGGGGAGTCATAGAGGATCAAGCGAACGTGAAGGAAGTGGAAGTAATAACCCCCGAGGAAGGGGTGAAGATGAAGGATGTGATCCTCGTCCCCAACAGACCGATCCTCGGCCCGGTCTTCAGGGAGAGGAGCGGACTGGTTGAGCGCGCGATCAGTACCCTCAACGGGAAGGAAGTGATGGCAGCATTCGAGAAGGGGGAGGGCGTCTCGGTAGAGGTGGAGGGAGTGGGCAGAGTAGAGGTCAGGAAGGATTATGTCAGCTTCCAGGAGAGGCTCCCTGAAAACTACATAAGCGAGAGGTGCAAGTATGGGGAGATCTTCATCGACACCACGAAGAGCGAAGAACTGCTTGCCGAGGGTCTTGCCAGGGACATTGTGAGGAGGATCCAGGAGATGAGAAAGCGTGCCGACCTGAACGTTGACGACTACATCAGAGCCTTCGTGAGTGTGCCGTCGGAGGATGCTAGAAGGGCACTCGAGAGCAGGGCTACAGAGATTGCAGGCGAAGTCAGGGCAAAGGAGCTCAGGATATCGCTGCAGGAACCGGATTTTGGAGCCCCCGAAGCGTGGGAGATCGATGGAGAGAAGTACGCAATAAGCATTGAGAGGATCTGACGCAGCGACCGTCCCCCGAGCGGTCAAGAGGGGCGAGAACACCGTGTCTGGCATCAGGAGGGCGGGGCTGATCGTCAACCCCGTGGCAGGCATGGGGGGAGCGGTAGGGTTGAAGGGCACAGACGGTTTGGTCGAGAGGGCCGTCCAACTCGGTGCCGTTAAGGTGTCAGTCAATAGGGCGGCGAGGTTCCTAGAGAAGTTGAAGCCCTTTGGAGCAGCGATCGATTTCCTCACCTGTCCAGGCGAGATGGGGGAAGATGCGTTCATGAGGGCGGCGCTACCATTCAGGATTTTGCGGGGGATGGAGAGGAAGGAGAGGACGACTAGCGAAGACACCAGGCTGGCGGCTAAAAAGATGCTTGAAGAAGGGGTCGGGGTGATTGTTTTCTGCGGCGGGGACGGGACCGCAAGGGACATCTTCGACACGGTCGGGGAGGATGTGCCGGTCATCGGCATACCCGCAGGAGTCAAGATGCACAGCGGGGTCTTCGCTGTGAGCCCAGAGGCGGCTGCCTGGATCCTTGTGAGGTTCCTTTGGGGCGAACTCCCCCTAAAGGAGGCGGAGGTGGCGGACGTAGACGAGGAGGACTTCAGGCAGGGGAGGGTCTCGTCCAGAATATACGGGTATATGAGCGTCCCCTACGACCCAGAGAGAGTACAGGGACTGAAGGTTGCGACGCAGTCGAGTGATGATGTCATCGAAAACGCCATGGCGATAGCGGAGTGGATAGTTGAGGGGATGGAAGGGGGCATGGCTTATGTGCTTGGACCGGGCAGCACAGTCAAGAGGATAAACCAAGTCTTGGGCATCGATGGATCGCAGCTCGGCGTCGACATAATAAGGGACGGGGCACTTGTCGCAGCGGACGCCACGGAGGAGGTCGTCTTCAAGAATGTCAGAGACGGGAAAGCAAAGATAATCGTCTCACCAATAGGTAATCAGGGATTCATCTTCGGGAGGGGGAACCAGCAGATAAGTCCGAGGGTGATCAGGGCAGTAGGGAAGGAAAACCTCGTCGTGATAGCTACAAGGGATAAATTGAGGAATATTAAATTGCTGAGGGTCGACACGGGAGACCCCGAACTAGACTCCCTTTTATCCGGGACTATAAGGGTGGTTGTAGATTACAATTATGCCAAGATAATGAGGGTCGTAGGGACGGAATGACGTCCGGACGGGCGAGGGGCGGAAGAAGCATCAGATCTGCTTCCTCACCAGCTCGGAGTACTCCTCGGCCCCGAGCAGACCTTCCGTTCCGCCTGTGACCTGAAGTTTGACCAGCCATCCGGTCCCGTACGGATCTTTGTTGACTAGCTCAGGCTTGCTCTCGAGCTCTGAATTGACCTCAACCACCACGCCGTCCGCGGGAGAGTAGACCTCTGCGACTGCCTTGATCGACTCGAGTGTGCAGAGAGTCGAGCCTCGCTTGACTTTCTGACCGATCTTCGGAAGGTCGGCATACACAACATCGTGGAGGCTCCTCTGGGCAAAGTCCGAAACGCCTACCACCGAAGGCGAGGATGAGAGGTCGATCCATTCATGAGTCTTGGCATACTTCAACCCCTTCTTAACCAAGTTCCCCGCGATATCAATGAAGTCCGACATCACGATACCCTCTATCCGATTTCTGCGTATTGCTATTTTTATTTATGGGTCGAAATCCTTGATTCAAGACCGTAGCAGAGCGCTGTTGGGCAACGAGTCTGGTCGGATAGTTCAGACGTCCTTCTGGAATAGCTTCAATAGGCCGCGCTTTTTCTCGTCCGAAATTGAGATCCTCAGGCTGTTCGAGTCGAAGCTTAATGGTGATGAGCACTTCGGGCACCGACCGTTGTTCTTCTCGAGTATCTCTTTTGGGGAGACGAGTTCAGGATCTTCGTAGAGTACAGCCTTACATTGATGACACAAGACTCTTATTGGCAATCATATCACCCATGTCGCCATTCTCAAGGGCTCGTTCCAGCCTTACCAGACCCTTTCTGGCCATGGAGTCAGCCCATATCTCTGCTGCGAACATCAAATACTTGGACACTTTTAAACCATTCTCCGCGCCGAGGTCCTGTGATGCGGTCAGCACTCCTTCTATGTAAGCAGAGGACTGCATTGGATCATCGAGAAAGCAAAGAACGGTCCTCTTTGACTTCAAGATGCCCCAAGACCGCTCAATATCGAAGGCGATCACCATCCCCCCCTTCCATCCTCCAACCAGGAAGAGGATCAGCCCAAAAAATATGCCGAAGTCGGAATATGGGGACGTGCTGGTCGAGAAGAAGAGTCGGTCAACGGAGTAGACGGCTGCGGAGGTCCCTATGAGCAAGGTCCCCATAACGCCTGCAAGCGTCCGCCTCATTTTCGGGTCGGTCCAGACGCGGTCTACGAAAGCCGCATTGTAGAAGAGCGACAAGGAAAGGAGGAGGAACCTGGACTTGATTGAGGCGAGGGGCATACCACATTTATTAAAGCCCTGAAAAGTATTAAGTTTTGGGTCGGGTCGGGCGGCGTGGCTCATCACCTTCTTGTCTGCGAGAAGCCGAGCGCTGCCAGGAAGATAGCGTACTTGCTCGGCGGCAGAGGCGTCAGCAGGATTGGACGGAGAGTTCCATTCTACCGTTTCCAGAAGGACGGAGACACAGTCACGGTGGTGACCGCGCTGGGACACCTCTATAGTCCGGCCCAGCAGGGAAAGGGCTGGAGCTTCCCCGTCTTTAACCTCGTCTGGAAGCCTGCCAGCAGAGGGCGGGCGAAGCTCTTCCTAGTGGAGATAGCAAGGTTGGCAAGAGAGGTCGACTCATTCATTAGCGCCTGCGATTACGACACCGAGGGGAGCCTGATAGCATTCATGATACTCAGGAACGCCTGCGGCGGGGCAGATGCTAGGGCAAGGCGGATGAAGTTCTCATCGCTCACGAGAGACGAGATCGTGAAGGCATATGAGAACACTTCTGAGCTCGACATGCCAGTCATAAATGCAGGGAGGGTTAGACACGAGATCGACTGGATATTTGGTGTGAACGTCTCAAGGGCGATGATGGACGCTTTCAGCTGTAAAACAGGGGGTTTCGAGGTTCTCAGCGCAGGCAGGGTCCAGAGCCCCACACTGGACGCGCTTTGCAGGAGAGAGGACGAGATAGACCTCCATGTCCCAGACCCCTACTGGATTGCTGGTGCCGAGATCAGGTTTCCATCGAATGGGGAGAGAGCCAGGGCGGAGTACTCCAGGAACCCGATATTGAGGAAAGGGGAGGGCGAGGACCTTAGGCGCAGGTGCGAAGGGTCCTCCGGAACGGTAAGCCGGGTCGAGGATTCGGAGCTGACCATTCCTGCGCCGACCCCATTCGATCTAGGCGATCTACAGAGTGAAGCATACAGGGCCTTTGGATTCCAGCCCTGGAGGACCCAGAAAATCGCGGAAGGGCTGTACCTGGAGGGGCTGGTGTCCTACCCGAGGACGTCAAGCCAGCAGCTGCCCCCTTCCATAGGGTTCAGGGGCATACTGACAAGGCTAGGAACTAATGATGAATACGAGGAGGGCGTAAACGCCATACTCGAGTATGCAGACGCAAGAGGCAGGCTTTGGCCCAGGCAGGGCAAGAAGGCGGATCCTGCCCATCCGGCCATCCACCCTACGGGGGTCAAGCCGAAAAGGCTTGGGGCTGACGCTAGGAAAGTCTATGACCTGATAGTAAAACGGTTCATCTCAACCTTCGGTCCACCTGCCCGAAAATCCTTGAGGACCATAGATGTGAAGCTGGAAATGGGCGACGTCTTCTCAGTAAAAGCCGAGGCGGTCTCCGATCCCGGATGGATGGAATATTACGAGCCCTATGCGAAGGCCAGGAGCTCAAGGCTGCCAGAGGTGGCAGAGGGAGAGGAGGCGAGAGCCGAAAAGGTCTGGGTCGAAGAGAAGTTCACCGACCCCCCACCCAGGTTCAACCAGATCAGCTTGATCAGATTCATGGAAAAAAACGGGTTAGGAACAAAGTCAACCCGTGCCGAGATAATAAGCACGCTGTACAGGCGAGGATATATAGCGGGCAGCGGCATACGCGTGACGGATCGGGGGCGCGGGGTAATTGAGGTACTGAGGAAGCGCTTCCCGGACCTGGTGTCTATAGAACTCACGAGGGACCTCGAAGAGAGGATGGCTGGGATAGAGGAGGGCAGGGAGGATTATTCCGCCGTACTCATAAGGGGGGCAGATGCCATCAAGGGGTCTTTCGAACGCACAATATCAGAGTTCGAGGCTGTCGGTGAGGAGATCTCAAACCTTGTGAACGCTCTTAGAGAAAAGGGGGAGAAGCTAGGCCCATGCCCCTCGTGCAAAAACGGCGAGCTCAGGATTGTTCGCTCAAAGAAGACAGGGAAGAGGTTTGTAGGATGCTCGAACTACGGAGCAGGGTGCAGCTTCTCGGCACCCCTGCCCCAGAGGGGGGCTATAAGGGCAACAGGAGAGGCGTGCAGGATGTGCGGCCATCCCACCGTGACCGTCATTGGAGCTGGAGGGCGGACCGATCCGTGGAGGGTATGTTTGAACCCAGGCTGTTCATCGAGGGTGAGGAGATGAAGTGCAGGATTTGTGGAAGAGCGGGGGAGGATGAGGTTTGCAAAAGACACGCCGAGGCTGAAATTAAGCTTCGGGAGCACTTCAAAGTCTGGGCAGAGCGGACTGGGATCGGATGGACCGAGTACCTCAGGGCAATTGTTGAGAACGAGCGGACAGGAACGCTGGTCAAGGAAGCGGCCATCTACCTGCTCAGGAGCCGGCGGTAGACACAAACTCTTTCCGCATCTCTTCACGAGCCCTATCGATCCTCTGGCGGATCAAAGCAATTGCTCTCTCTTCCTCTTCCAAGGATTTCATCCTCTCCCGTACCATCCTCTGGGCTTCTGAGCGAGAAGGGCCGCCGCGTACACTCCTCACATCGACATTCATTGAAGGTGAGACCGCGCGCTCGACAGATTCCCTAGAGAGCTCAATTCCAGACTCCACGGCGATCATCCTCCGGAGTCGATCCAGATCGACCTCGGAAAGAGAAACGCCCTCTGAGGAGAGGGACTTTACGAGGGAACCGACAATACGGTGTGCCTTACGGAAGGGGAGGCCCCCCTCCCTTACGAGCACGTCAGCCAGCTCGGTAGCCACGGAGGACCCCCTGTCGAGGGAGGCTTTGATTCTGGTCTCGCTGAACTTCACCTTGCTTACAAAGTCCGCGAGGACCCTGATTGACAGGGCTGTCGACTCGCAGGCATCCCAGAGGTGCGGGGTCAGCTCTTGCATATCCAGGTTGTAAGTGAGCGGCAGAGCCTTCATAATAGCAATAGTGGAGACCAAGTCACCCAAAACCGAGCCGCATTTAGCGCGCAGCATCTCGAGGGTGACGGGGTTCTTCTTCTGGGGCATGATACTGCTGGTCGAGGCGTGGTCGTCGGGGATATCAATGTAGCCGAATTCCGAAGACGCCCACACGATCAGCTCTTCTGCGAACCTGCTAAGATCAACCATCAGGATAGCGAGCGAGGAGATCGCTTCGAGAGCGAAATCCCTGGAGGACACCGCATCCATCGTGTTCTCCAAAAGGCCGTCGAACCCAAGGTATCCCGCCACCATGGCTCGGTCAATTTTGAAGCCGGTCCCTGCAAGGGCTGCTGCACCCATGGGGCATAGGTTGATCCTTTGATATGATCCGATGAGCCTGTCAAAGCTCCTCTTGATCGAGTCATGGTGGGCCAGAAGCCAGTGTGCTATCGTCACCGGCTGGGCGTGCTGGAGGTGAGTGTATCCGGGGACTACAATCCTCCCTTCGGGTGATTCGGCTCTTTGGAGCAGGGAACGCTGTAGGGAAACTATCCCTTCGCAGATTTCTATGATAAAAGCCCTCAAACGCATCCTTATCGCTGTCGCCACCTGGTCGTTGCGGCTCTTTCCGGTGTGCATCTTCCCTCCCGTCTTTTCTCCGACAAGGCGCGTCACCTCCTCTTCGACGACCATATGTATGTCCTCCATGTCCGGGGGGACGTGCTTTACCTTGCCGAACAGGCTGTCAAGGGCAGATAGAATGGCAGCAGCGTCGTCTTTCTCAATGCACTTGCATTTTGCCAGTGCAAGGACGTGAGCCATGTTTATCTCGATCACGGCATCCGCTATGTAGTGGTCGTGCTCTGCGGAGGATGTAAACCTCGCAACATCACCGGTCAGATCCCCGGCGAGGCGCCCGCCTCGAGTGATCTTCAAACAGATCCCTCCAGGAGCTCAGCGCCCCGTCATGATCTTCCTTGAGACGACCGTAGGCAGGCCCCAGAGCTCTACGAAGCCCTTTGAGAGCGACTGATCGAAGGTGGACGAGGAGTCGTAGGTGGCTGTCCTGAAGTCGTAGACCGAGTTGGGGGATTCCCTCCCCGTCACAATCATTGAGCCCTTGTAAAGCTTGACCTTGACCCGCCCATTCAGGCGCTCGTTTGCCTTGTTGATGAAGGCGTCGAGCTCCTCCCTAAGGGGGTCGTCCCAGAATCCGGCATAGACCATAAAAGCCCACTGCTCGTCGACAAGCCTCTTGAATCCGAGCTCGTGCCTGTTGAGCACCAGCTTCTCGAGATCCTTGTGAGCCTCCAGTATCGTGAGTGCGGCAGGACACTCGTAGGTCTCGCGTGACTTTATTCCCACTATCCTGTCCTCCATGTGGTCGATCCTGCCCACTCCATTCTCACCGGCCACCTTGTTCAGCCTCTTCACCAGCTCGACTGGCGTGCACTCCTTCCCGTCGATCCCGACCGGTACGCCCTTCCTAAACTCCAGTTCGACGACCGTCGGCACATCAGGGGCGCGCTCCGGCGGGTTCGTCCACTCCCAACCGTCCTCCTCTGGGCTGTTCCAAGGGTTCTCTAGAGGGCCGCTCTCGATGGATCTCCCCCAGAGGTTCTGGTCTATGCTGTACTTCTTCGCCGCCTTGGAAACAGGTATATTATGCTTCATTGCGTACTCGACTTCCTGATCCCGGCTCATCCCCCACTCCCTAGTTGGGGCAAGTATCCTCAGCCGCGGGTCGAGCGCCCTGCATGAGATCTCGATCCTCAGTTGGTCGTTGCCCTTGCCTGTGCAGCCGTGTGCAACGGCATCGCAGTCCTCTTTGTGTGCGATCTCTATCAGCTTCCTGGCTATCAGAGGCCTGCTGAGGGCGGTGGAAAGCGGGTACTTCCCCTGGTAGAGCCCGTTTGCCCTGACAGAAGGGAAGACATATTCCCTTAAGAATTCCTCCTTCGCGTCGACCGTGTAGTGGTTCTCTGCACCTACCTTGAGGGCCTTTTCTCCTATCCCCCTGAAGTCTTCATCCTGGCCTACATCGACCGTCACAGTGACTATTTTCGAACCGTATTTTTCAGAAAGCCACCTGATCGCGACAGAGGTGTCAAGACCCCCGGAATAAGCCAACGCTATCTTCTTTATATCCATCCTAAAACACTTCCAATCAATCAATTATGAACATGCAGAAAGAAATTTCCAAAGTTTAAAAGCTTTTGCTATTGTCCTTCGGCAGATTCAAACTACTTGAGGGGCCCTTTTTGTACGGACAGCTTTTGCGAATTCGTGTTCATTATGGATACACCCCGGATCCGGGAATGTGAAATCTCCGAAGTATCCGTAAGCCCTTGCCCTGCAGCCCCCGCAGACAAACCTGTACTCGCAGGAGCCGCAGCTGCCATGGAGCCTGCTCCTGTCTCTCAAGCTGCGAAAGTCCTCCGACTCGACCCAAAGACGGTCCGGTGAGTCTTCTAGGATGTTCCCCACCCTCTTCGGTAGAAAAACGCATGGGGTCATGTCTCCGTTAGGTTCGAGGGCGATGTAGAAGCGCCCTGCCCCGCACCCCCCAATAAAATCGGCGAGCGAGTGGAGCTGCCCGGAGAGCTCGGTGTTCGAGAAGTGGGTTGGAACAACGCTGCAGGATGCCCCGTCTGTCTCTAAAGCAACTCTGGCGAATTGCGGCGCGGTGGACAGGAGGTTTAATTTGCTCGTCTTCAGCCTGCTCCAGAGCATCCTGAGGAGGGCTTCTCTCTCGGAGGGGGAGAGGTCGTTCTCCTCAATGAACCTCCCCCTTCCGGTCGGAACGAAGTTGTACATCATGAACCAGTCGACCCCCAAGGCCTCGCAGAGCCCTATCATCTCCGGGATCTCCGTCAGGTTGTGTCTTGTGACGGTTGTGGCAATATTGACGAAGAAACCGGCCTCCACCGCGTTGCGTATGCCCTCGACTGTCTTGTCGAACATCCCATTGACCCCCCTGAAGGAGTCGTGGGTGGCTGCACTCGCGCCGTCTAGGCTTATCTGGAGATACTCGACCCCAGCATCTCTGAGCTCGCTGCACTTCCCTTTGGTGAGAAGAACGCCGTTCGTAGCTATTGCGGTGTAGAGGCCCCTCGACGAGGAGTGCCTTGCGAGCTCGATTATGTCCCTCCTGACCAGCGGCTCCCCTCCTGAGAATGCGAGTACCACCACCCCCCATTCAGCTATCCTGTCAATGACCCGCTTGGCAGTCTCCGTCGGGAGATCCGCACCATGATTCTCCCCGCCGGCGTTAGCATAACAGTGCCTGCAGCGAAGGTTGCAGCTGTTTGTTACATTCCAGACGACCTGGAAGGGGGCGCCCGGCACGAAGGGCCTCCTGACTCCGAAGATGGATATGCCCTTCACGACGTTCGCAAGACCTCGTCTCCAGTACTTGTCCTTGAACTTCTCTTTAATTTCGTGGCTGCCGATGCCAAACGCCTTTCCGCCCATCGATAGAAATGCAGAAACCGTCTTCTCAGCCATCTTGCACTTTAGGCACGCATCCTCTCTGACCCCGGTGTAGAGCTCGAGCGACACCTCAAGCCTCGACCGCCCGTCCTCTTGGCAGTACCCGCTCATCATCCTAAGAGCGGCTTGGACCGGTTTGCTCTCGGCGAACTTTCCGAATATCTGAACAGCGGTCTTTGTATCCAAACCCACCACCTGGGCCGCAGACCACTGCGGCTCACGTATGACTACTCCTGCCTTAATAAATTCTTATCCGTGAATATGTCTTGGCCCGCGGCATAACGAGTTGGATCTGGCAGCGGGGGCTCGGGTCAGAACCTCCTGAATATCGACGGGTAGAATCGTTGGAGGCCTGCGACAGCGGCTGCTGAGAGTGCCAGGTTTACGATTACCGACGCAGTTATCGCAGGGACCATCGCGATCCATGCTTCCAAGAAGCCTGGGTAAGCCTTGCTGAGCGCGAGGGAGACCGCGATCATCCCAGAGGTGAAGAGGTAGCGGCTGAGTTGACCTACTGCGACCGCAAGCACGGGGTTAATCCTCCTCGAAAGCCAAGAGGTCAGGATGCCCATCATGCCGTCTCCAATTCCGGCAGGTATCTCTATCAGCGCCTGACCTGTCCACAGGGAGACCCCTATCCCTTTTATTAGGCCGACCGCGAATGCGGCGAAACCCGGCGAGGCGGCAGCCGCTATGGAGACGGGGGTGGAGCCAAGGTTCGGGTTTCCGAGCGGGAACGAGACGCGAATGCTGCTCAGAACTATGGATAGAGCTCCGAAGATCGCGACGTATATCAGAAGGTAGGACCGCCTGTCTCTGGAAGCCATCTCAACTTTCCTCTGCGAGCTTTGTTAGGCGGTCTCTTATGTGGATGAGCGTGCTGGAGAGGTTCTTCCTGTTGTCAAAGCTCCCAAGTATCTCCTTCAGGGCAGATCTGTCTTGGGACTTCAACTCGTTCACTGCCGCCACCAGATTAGGTAGAGCCCGTATTATGTTATCGACTATGGTAATGTCGGCTGTCTGCGCAGTCCTCGAGAGCGGGTTAAGGTCGATGGTTATCACGAACTTGTTCACCTTCTTGAGCGCCATCGTCCTGTCACCGTCTTCCAGCGGGACGAGCACTACGTCCGACGCGTAGATCCCTCTGGGGTCCACCTTGCGCCTCTCGCTGAAGAGCTCCGGAATCCTCGCGCTCGCCGCACGGCCCACGCCCAAGACGCGCCTGGCGCCCGCCGCGACAAGTGCGTCCCTAACTGCAATTTCCCTCTCCCTGCTCCTGTAGAAGAGGTTTACCTCCAAGGGCGCGGGAACTGCTTCAGAGAGCCTGACCAGCTCCCGGGGGACGAGCGCAGCAGCGTTGCCGTTCACTGAGACGACAGGGTGCGAAGCGAGTAGTAGCGCGGCCGCTGCTGCCCTCGTCGCGAAGAGGGCCGGGGGGATTGTCTCCTCGCCTATGAGATAGTCGAAAGCCTCCCCCCTCCCGTGTGCGATCAGACCGGACTTTGTAACGACATTCTTCTCCTCCCCTTCCACGAGCATTTCCCTCACCCTCAGTGAGGCTGCCCTAACATGGTTTTTCGGTATTTTCAGACGGACTCCCATTCCATTCCACTCCTGTGAATTTCAGAGACTATCAGCCTGAGGCCCCCGGGCATGGCCAAAACGCTTGGGGGCACCTCGCTGTCCGACCCGCCCTCTGCGAGTGACCTCAGGATCCCGGCGAGACGCGCCCGCTCAACGACTGCGAAGACGAGCCCTTTCTTCGCAGAGGGGTTCTCTACCCCCGCTGACTCGTACCTCTTGAGCACGGATCGGATCACTTCGTTGGACAAGCCGACTCCGTCCCAGAATCTTCTAGACTGAAACATGAAGTTCTCGACTGTTGGGCTTTCCAGGAATGCCTCAAGGGCCTCCTTCCCCAGCCGGTTTATTCGGTCCAAAGTAAGGCGCTCGGTGATCATTCTCCTTGTCTGGAATTCGACGACGGGCGTAGAGATGACCACGTAATCCTCGCTCAGGGGGATCTGCCTAGCCACACCAATGCCGGGGCCTCCGGGGCTAGTCCTCACCTCGAGCCCCCCAACGGTCTCAGCGAGCACGTCTCCGAGCCCAGTCTCGTTCACGACCTCCGCGACGTGGGCTACTGAAGCGACCTCCCTGAGGCTCATGCCCATCCCTAAGGCGCGGTTGATCGAGATCGCAAGGCTCAGTGCCGAGGAGCCGCTCACCCCGTACCCGTAGTTCGCTGGTAGGACAGATTCCTGCTCCGCGACGACCGCATACCCCTCTTGCTCAGGAACCATCCTCGAGGCGACGTAGCTGCAGGTCGGGGAAGAGACCGGAGACCCGTTGCAGCGCAGCTGGAAGCTTGAGGGGCGCCCCTCTCGAGCCGAGAGCCGGGTTTTCACGCCACCCGCTATGCAGATCCCTGCACCGGTTGAGCCTGATCTGATGGGATCTTCTGACCTGTATACGGTGAAGAAACCCGTAATGTGTGCCGGGGCGTATCCCTCACCGGTGACGGGCGTCCCTGGATTCAGCATCTCCCAGCCCTCCGGAGGTATAGGTCGAGCACCTGGCTTGCCACCTCTCTCTTCGACCTCAGCGGCACATGGAAGGTCGAGCCGTCGGGGAAGACCACGTACGTCTCGTTCGTCTCGGACATGAAACCCCTGCCTGGAAGGGAGAGGTCGTTGGCCACAATCATGTCACACCCGGAGTCCGAGAGCCTTGCGAGGGCCTTTGACACCAGCTCATCCTTTGTGAGGCCGTATTCAGCCTTGAAGCCCACGACAAAAGTGCTGGGGGATGCCCGCTTCGCCTCAGCCAGGATCTTGGGGACAGGGACGAGACGGAGGTCAACAGGGGCGTCGCTCGAGAGCTTCCCGTCGTAGGCGCGGTCGAACTCAAAGTCCAGGGGCGCGGCCGCCATCACAAGGAGATCGTAGCTAGATGACGATAGCTCTTTTATGACGGCCTCCCTCATCTCGCGGGTGGTCTCCACCGTGACTGACTTCATACCCAACCGTGGCAGCTCCACCGGTCCGGATATCAATGTGACCTCGGCGCCCCTTGCGGCTGCCTCGGTCGCAAAAGCACCCCCCATCTTCCCGGAGCTCGAGTTCGTGAGGAAGCGTATTCGGTCCATATAGGAGCGCGTCGGTCCAGACGTCACGAGCACCCTCAAGCCAGCCATGTTCTTCGGGCGGAGGGCGGAGATCGCCTCCTCGACTATCGCATTCCAATCAATAAGCTTGGCCTTACCCTCAGAGACTTCCGGTAGCAGTATCCGGACCCCCATCGACTGGAGCCTCCTGATGTTCTCCATTACGACGGGATGGCGGTACATGCTGGCATGCATGGCGGGCGCAACTATCAGCGGGATGCCTGCGCCTACGGCGGTCGTCGCAAGGGATGTGACCGGTGTGTCGTCTATACCTGCCGCTATCTTGCCGATGGTGTTGGCGGTGGCAGGGGCGATGAGTACGAGGTCAGCGCTCCCTTCACCCCCGTATCCGAGCGCGACGTGCTCTATACCGCCGGTGAGCCTGGTGACGACCGGGTTCCCTGTCGCCCACTCCATCAGGTCAGGGGAGATAAGCTGCTGGGCGGCATCGGTCATTACGGCCCGAATTTCCGCTCCGTGGCGCATAAGCTCCCGGGCGATATCCGGCGCCCTGATGCAGGCTACGCTGCCGCAGATCCCAAGGGCTATGCGCTTCCCCAGGATTAGGCTGCTCTTTGAACCGGTTATGTCCTTGGAGGGGTGAATACGAGACACCGCCTACCCTTCATGAGGCGGCTATATATGTAATTTATGGATGTACAACGCATAAATGATAATTTTTTAATATTTTACATAGGTCACATATTAGATCAGACCAATAAGAATAATAGAAACTATCGAGACACACTTCTGACGGTGGGACCGAGTGTACAGGGAGTTCTTCTCCAGGAGAAACATGGCATATCTTGCCGCCATTTTCACGATATTCCTCACCAGCGGCGGGGTCTATCTCATCGTGATGGAACCGGGCACGATGGTCTCTACCGGGACCGGGACGAGTTTTTTGGTCAGGTCGAGCAGCAGTCAGACCTCCACGGAGTTCTTTGTGATCTTCTTCATCACGCTTGCCGGGATGCTTGGGTTCGTGGTCTTGGAGAGGTCGCTCCACAGGTCTTTTGACATTGAGGGGGCTAAGCTCAAGTTCCTTGGTGGCATGGCGCTGATCATTATTGCAGTGATACTGCTGGAGTACCTGCTCAGGGCCAAGCTCTACTGAAAGGGTTCACCAAGGGTACTTTTTCAACCCCAACCGGTAGGCGACGTAATTGGTCAGCAGGTGGATCGGCGGGGTTACTGCCACGATGAAGATCACCTGCTCGAGCGTGACCTGGTAAACAGGGTAGAGGAATAGCAGAGCCCCTGCCACAAAGTCCAGCTGGTCAAGGATGGGTGCCGGGCGCCCCCTCTCGATGCCCACCCTGCGCTTTATGAATGCCCCAGCGATGTCCCCCGTAAGGGCGCCGAGTGCGAGCAAGAAGGAGTGGAGCAGGTAGCCGAAAACTGCCCCTGACAGCGTGCCTACGAATAGCCCGGATAGGAAACCCTCGAAGGTCTTCCCGTCCCCCAGCACCCGGCGCCCGTCACCCATCGACTTCCCGAGGTCGATCGGGCGGCGCCCCCTCGCCAGAACCGGGATCGAGTTCGCTATGAATGCTGGCATGATTATGACGAATGAGGTGAAGGCAAGGGTAACGATGTCAGTCATTTCCGGTTCCCATTCCGGAGAAACCTCTTGATGTAAGCCTTATTAATGTCTCGCGCCGAGGGGGCGGCTTTAGGAGGCAAGCCTTCCTGACTTCCCCGTGGATCCGCTCAAGCCTGATCACCCTGTCGGACCAGTGGGTCAGGATCGCGGAGGCGACGGGCACTACCCCGCTACCGTCAGGGACGTCCCTCACCTCGCTCGTTATCAGCACCGCCAATTCCTTCCTCACCGCCAGGTCCTTCACTACCGCTAGCTGCCTGTTGAGGATCTTGTTGGCGACGATATTTTCGTCATATTCCCCGAGCTCGGCCCTGTACATCCCAGTGGCGGAGTCGATGGCCAGAAATGCCGTGCCCTGGGGCAGGCTTGTCTCCAGTTGCTCGATCACCGAGTCCTGCTCCTCGAAGCTCCTAACCTCGACGACCCATATCCTCTCGCTCATCTGCTGCCAGTCTTCGCCCGAGATCTCAGAGAGGCGGCGGAGAGGGAAGCGACCATCGGAGTACACTATGACGCTACCGGATCCGGAAGAGGCAGTGGAGGTTGCGGTCTGGAAGACCAAGGAGGTCTTGCCAGCACCCCGCTCACCAAAGGCGAGGACGACCTCGCCTCTCTTGACACCTCCCCCGAGCAGGGAGTCGAGTGCGGCACAACCAGTCGGCAGCACCTCTCCGCGGATCAGCGATCTTCCCCTCCATTAGGTCAACTTTTTGAGCTCCTGCTCATTTCTCTTTTGACTCTTCCTCTACAGTACTCTTCAAGCTTTCCAGGGGTTTTGATGCGGCCTGAACGCACCAGATTATCGGTAATGATTTCCCGACGCGGGCGGGACAGTTCAAGGGCCGGCGCGCCCGCGACCCGCACCCCTGTAGAAGTTGCTGATCAGTTGCGAGAGGCTACCCTCGCGGTCCTCGACGGTAATTATGCGCTCCCTGATCCAGGCGGGCAGTAGGCGGCGCAGGTAGGGGTACGCAAAACGGTAGTCCATGAAGACGACCACGCCCCTGTCTCCCAAGTTCCTGAAGGGCCTGCCGGCTGCCTGCGAGGCCTTCCTCATCGCGGGTATGGTGTATGCGTACTCCCTCCCCCTTCCAGGGAAGATGGACTCGTAGTAGCTTATCTGGGCTTTGACTTTAGCTGTGGGCTTCGGGTAAGGGACACCGACTATCACGACAGAGTTCATCTCGTCTCCGGGGTAGTCCTCCCCCTCGCTGAACCTCCCTCCAGTGACTCCGATAAGGACTGCGCCGCCCGAGTGAGCCATCGACTTGTACTCCTCGATCAGCCGGTCCTGGTCAAGGGACCTTGCCTTCTGCTGCTCCAAGTAGACGGGCTTCCCCACGGCGGACTCGATCCCTGCCCCGATCAGACCCTCCATCACTCCGTATGAGGAGCAGAAGACGCCTGTGTTCCCAGGGGTGTTCGAGACGACCTCGGAGATCTTCGACACCATCAGCGAGTAGGACTCCTTCCCGCGCTGGTCGTAGAGGGTCGACACCCCCCGGCAGACCAGGACGAGCGTCTGTTCCCTGCTGAATGGCGACGGGAGGGCGGTCTTGACTGCGGATTCGGGCAAGCCCATCACAGAGGCGTATGCGTCCATGTCCTCGAGCGTCCCGGACATGCTCACGGTCGCAGCGGCGGTGCCGATCAGCTCTGAGGTCGAGGTCCGCGGGTCGAGGGAGACGATCTCGACCGTCTTCGACCCGTCCCCCTCTTCGCTGTGTATTATGTGGACGAACTCCCTCTTCCCCGAGGTCTCGTAAGCCCTGAGGAAGAACTCGCCAAGGCGGTGGATGTAGGATCTCGGTACCCTCCCCTTCGAGAGGAGATCCATCTTGATCCTCTCCCCGAATTCGTGGACCTCCTCGAGGAATATGGGCAGAGACTCGCCGACCCTCGCGGATTTTAGGGCCTGCTCCGCGACCGACTTCAGGTCCACCACGTGTTCGCCGAACCCCTTCGCCTCGACCGTCGACAGCAAAGACTCTGCGAACCTCATGACGTCCGCCTTGCCGTAGTTGTCGGCCTCCCTCGAGCAGAGCAGGATCGAGTTCACTGAGATCCTGTCGCTCTCGTACTCGTTGACCGTTTCCGGAAGGTTGTGCGCCTCGTCGAGTATCACTACGTATTGGGATATGGACTGCCCTAGGCGCTTCACGAATGTGTCCCTGATCTCCCTGTTGAAGAGGTAGGCGTAGCTGAGTGCCACGACGTCCATATGTGGGAGTATGAGCTTGGTCATCTCGTAGGGGCAGAGTTCGCTGCTCTTGGACTGGGAGATAAGGTCGAACGCCGCCGTTGGGGACTCGAGGAAATCCTCGATCAGGTACTTCACCGTCTTGCCCTCCTCCTCTATGTTCTCGTGATAAGGGCACTTCCTGCTCCTTATGAGGTCCGAGCAGAGCTCAGATACCGTCCTTGGATCTCTGGAGAGGCGGAGGACGGCATCGTTGACGCACATCTCGGCCCTTCCCCGGATCGAGATCCCGGTCACTCTCTCCCTCTTGTTTATCTCGGCAAGCTCCTCGATCACCCTGTCGAGCTCCTTGTAAGTCCTGGCGGCGTAGAGTATCCTGAGGCCTGCGGGCTTGCACGCCTGGAGTGCGCCGGCCAAGGATCCCGCGGTCTTTCCGAGGCCGCTAGCGCCGTCCACGACCGCGTGCGAGCGCCTCTCCACGGCCTCGGAGACTACCCTGAGCAGCTCCTCTTGGTTCGGCTTGAATGACGGATAGGGGAAGTATAGCCATTCGGTCATCAACTAGGTTTACTCCATGCGATAAGACCGTTCGGGTCGATTTAACACTGTCGGAGGGCAACCCGAATGGTCCAGCACAGGACGGAGTGGCGCCAGAACCTCAGGGCACCCAGAACGGCCCGCAAAGCGTCGTTCCCGGAACAAAAAACAGGGGGGAAATGCAAAAAGATTTAGCCTCTCCTAACGGATTAAGATCAACCTTGGAGGGCAATTTTTTGAGTCTCAGGGAGTTCATAGAGTCGGAGCGGGCCGAAGCCGGCGGCGGCGTACTTGAGATTGAGGACGAGGTATCGACCGAGTACGAGGGTGCCGCCCTGATGAAAGAACACGACGGGGGACCGATCCTCGTATTCAAGAGGATGAGAGGGTATGCCCACCAGGCGGTGGCAGGGGTCTGCGGAACGCGCGAAAGGATATACAGGGCGATAGGGGCAGACAGGGAGACGTACTGCAGGAGGCTCTCGTGGGCGGTCCAGAACCCCAAGCCGCCCGAGTCGGTGGAGGCCGGGCCGGTGATGGATGTGATCGAGCCGCCCGACCTGGACAGCTTGCCGATATTCAAGCACTATGAGAAGGATCCCGGGAAGTACATTACCTCCGGCATCGTGGTCGCAAGGAGCGCAGACGGGAGCTTCCAGAACGCGTCCGTGCACAGGATGCTGGTCCTCGGCAAGGACAGGCTGGCGATCAGGATCGTGCCTAGGCACCTCTATGCGATGAGGGAGGATGCAGCAATGGTGGGCAAGGACCTACAGGTCGCCATAGTCATAGGCACCCACCCCGCCGTGATGGTCGGAGTGAACTCCGGCCCGGACTACAAGGTCAACGAGCTCTGGGTCGCCAACTCGCTGCTCGGGGGGAGGTTGAAGGTCGTGAGGTGCCCGGACGTTGAGATCGATGTGCCATGCGACGCGGAGTTTGTGCTCGAGGGCGAGATAAGCGCCGACGAGACTGCGGACGAGGGGCCCTTCGTCGACTTGACCGGTACCTACGACATAATGAGGAAGCAGCCAGTGGTCAGGATCAGGAGGGTGCTGAGAAGGAGGGACCCAATCTACCAGGCGCTGCTTCCCGGCGGGAGTGAGCACAAGCTGCTGATGGGAGTCCCCAAGGAAGTCAGGATGTATGAGGCGGTCTCAAAGGCGGTCCCGAAGGTCAAGGGCGTGAGGCTTACCCCGGGAGGGTGCTGCTGGTTCCACGCCGTGGTGTCAATAAAGAAGCAGGCAGACGGCGACGGGAAGAACGCGGCGCTGGCCGCACTCGGATCGAACCCAAGCCTGAAGCACGTCGTGGTGGTCGACGAGGACGTGGACATCGACAACCCCGAGGAGGTCGAGTGGGCCATCGCCACAAGGTTCCAGGGGGACAGGGACCTGATAGTTGTAGGGGGTGCGAGGGGTTCTACGCTCGATCCCTCCTCGGACCAGACCAAGATTCTGACCGCAAAGCTCGGGATCGATGCGACCATCCCCTGGAGCAAGCCCAAGGAGAAGTTCTTGCGGGCCTCGATACCAGAGAGGGCGAGGACAGGGTAGTTCTGATGGAGAAAACCAGTATAGGAAGGGAAGGGAAGCCGGTCGACGTTAGCGCGAGGTAGAAGCCGGGGAAGGAGGGGTTGGGCGTTGGACCTCGACGGTGAAGAGGAATTGATGCTCGGCGGGGGGGAAGGTACCGCGGTCAGAAAGGCGATGGAGCTGCTCGTGGCGATCGGGGAGGTCATGGGGGCCGAGAGGATGGTGAAGATCTCCAGCGCCCAGGTCTCAGGGGTATCGTACGGAAACATAGGCGAGGCAGGCCTCGAGTTCTTGGAGGACTGGGCCGAGAACGGCGCCAGGGTCAGGGTCCAGACCACGCTCAACCCATGCGGGATGGATCTGGAAAGGTGGCAGGAGATGGGGGTCGATGAACATTATCGGGAGAAGCAGCTCAGGATCATCGAGGCGTTTAGGGATATGGGGGTGATAACGACCTGCACCTGCACCCCGTACCTGGTCGGGAATCTCCCTAGGGAGGGGGACCACGTCGCCTGGTCCGAGTCGTCCGCGGTATGCTACGCCAACTCTGTGATAGGGGCCAGGACGAACAGGGAGGGCGGGCCCTCGGCTCTCGCAGCGGCGATTGTGGGCAGGACACCGATGTACGGCCTCCACCTGGAGGAAAACCGGGCACCGACGGTGGTCATCGAGGTGGAGGCGGAGCTCAGGACGAGGCACGATTTCAGCCTATTAGGGTACGCAGTCGGCAGGAGAATCGGCACGGGGGTGCCGCTCTTCAAAGGGATACGCCGGGCTGACCGGGACTGCCTCAAGATGATGTGCGCCGCGCTCGCGGCTTCTGGCGGGATTGCCCTATTCCACATACCCGGGCTCACGCCAGAGGGCGGCAGGTGGCGGTGCGAAGGGCTCGAGCGGGTGACGATCGGCGACCGCGAGATCGAGGACTGCCGCAATGCGCTCACCTCCGGGGGCGAACCGGACCTCTGCTGCATCGGGTGCCCACACTGCAGCCTTGAAGAGCTGGGGGAGGTCGCACGGCTCGTCAAGGGGAGGAAGGTCGCCCAGGGGAAGGGGCTCTGGGTATGGACGTCGAAGAGGGTCAGGGACGAAGGCGAGCGGGCAGGGCACGTCCGCACGATCGAGGAGGCGGGCGGCAAGGTGTTTGCTGATACGTGCATGGTCGTCTGCCCCCTCGAAAGGGCAGGTTTCGGGCATATGGTGACGGACTCGTGCAAGGCAGCACACTACGTTCCCTCGACCGCGGGCATGAAGGTCAGGGTCGCCGGTCTGAGCGAGGCAGTGGAGGGCGTGTTGGAGCATGAATGACGAGGTCGTCCTGAGGGGCAGAGGCATTGCGAAGTTCATGGACCAAGGCGAGGCACTCGTCACCAGGCACGGGATCTCCTTCTTCGGCGGCGTAGACCCTAGTACTGGGGTGGTCAGGGAGAGGGGGCACGAGCTCTTCGGCACAGATTTGACGCGCAGGGTCCTCGTCTTCCCGAAGGGGAAGGGCAGCACGGTCGGCTCCTACGTCCTGTACCAGCTGAGGAAGAACGGGCACGCACCCGCGGCGATAATCAACGTGGAGACGGAGGCAATAATCGCCGCAGGGTGCATACTAGCCGAGATCCCGCTCGTCGACAGGCTGGAAGTTGACCCAGTTGCAGCCATCAGGACCGGGGACTGGGTCGAGGTGGACGGGAGATCCGGACTCGTGAGGGTAATGAGACGGGGACCGGACCAATAGCCGTCATCTAGCTGGCGCGTACAGCAAAATCACGCGGCATGGAAATGTGAATCCCAAGATCGGCTGAGTTGTACCGACGGGGGCGGGGCGGGCGGACGGCAAAGGTTAAGACACCATAGCTGAATATTCTTGTCGGGATCAGCGATGGAAAGACCCTGGGGGATGATCAAGGATCCGGTCCACGGCTATGTCCACATCACTCAGACCGAGAAGGAGGTCATCGACACCCTACCGCTCCAGAGGCTCAGGAGGATCAAGCAGCTGGTCTTCGCAGACTACGTCTACCCCGGGGCGAACCACACTAGGTTCGAGCACTCGGTAGGAGTGATGCACCTCGCAGGACTCCTCGGCAAGGCGCTCCCGATCGGCATGGGCAAGGACGATATCCAGAAGATCAGGCTTGCAGGGCTCTGCCACGACGTGGGGCACGGGCCGTTCTCGCACACCTTCGAGCAGGTCCTGATTAAGAGGCTGAACAAGACCCACGAGGACCTCACCCCCTGGGTCGTCAGGGGGACGGAGCTGAGCGAGATCATCTCAAAGCACGGCTTCAGCCCGGACGAGATAGCCGATCTGGCGGTGGGGAGGGACCAGAATGCGAGGGGGTTCATGAACCAGATCATCTCGAGTGCCGTAGACGTGGACAAGATGGACTTCCTATCGAGGGACACGCACCACACCGGGGCAGAGTACGGCAAGATCGACATATACAGGCTGATCTACAAGATGGACGTCGTCGAGGACACCCTCGTGGTCGACAGCTCGGCTCTGGCAGCACTCGAGGCTTTCCTGATCGCGAGGATAGAGTCGTTCAGGGCGATATACTACCACAAGACGGCGAGGTCGGCCCAGATACTCCTAGTCAGGGCACTCGAGGCTGCGGAGGAGGAGCTCGGGCTCTGCAGCTTCAAGATCCCGGACGAGTACCTCGAGCTCGACGACTACAGCGTATGGGCCGAACTGAAGGGATGCGACAAGTCCGCGCAGATAATAAGGGATCTGGAGTGCAGGCGGCTTCTCAAGTGCGCTTACGAGAGGGAGCTCCAGGCGGAGGACAAGGCGATCTCGGGGCTCTTCAGCCTGGACGGGATAAGGAGGGAGGTCGAGTCGGAGATAGCGGACCTTGCAGGGGTACCGTCCTCGAGCGTATACATAGACACGCCCTCGCTCCCCTCCATACCATACTTCCACAAGCTCTCACTCGACCCGATGGAGATACCGGTGGTCGACGCGTCAGGGAAAGGGGTGCTGAAGGCCACCAAGATCTCCAAGATAATAGAGGTGCTTAAGGGGTTCATGAATATAGTCAGGGTCTACACCTATGAGGGGTACAGGGAGAAGGTGAAGGAGGCATCCGAAAAGATACTCGGGCGCCTGCCAGAGTCGGCGAGGGTCTCCTATTGACTGCCCGGTTCGGAGGGTAAGGAATGCCGAGACTCACCGATGCAGGTCTGAAGCGACCGAGACTAGCAGCGGGAGGACCCTCCTGACGATCTCTGCGTGCACCTCCGCGAGGGGCTTGGATGCGTCGACGACCTCGTAGCCCTTCCTCTCGGCCCTCTCGAGGAACTTCTGCCTCACCCTCTTGAGAAACATGGAATTCTCGTACCTCTCAGGGGGGGAGTTCTTCCTCTTCAGTGAGACCTCGGGGTCGATGTCCAATATAATCGTCAGATCCGGCTTGAGGGCGTATTTATTGATCGCGAGTATCCACCTCTCGTCGAGGCCCTGGGCACATTGGTACGCGATCGATGACTCGAGATACCGGTCCGAGACCACGATCTTGCGGTCCGCGAGCGCGGGCTTTATTAAGCGCTCCACGTGGTCGGCGCGGTCAGCCGCGAAAAGGAGGGCGTCCACGACGGGCAGACCGGAGGGCTGGGCAAGCGAGAGCCTGATTGCGGGTTCGATGAATCCGGCTGGGTTTGGTTCCTTTGTCGCGAGTGCCCTGAAGCCCTTATCCACCAGCAGGTCCACGAGCAGGCGCGTCTGCGTTGTGGATCCCGCTCCATCCACGCCCTCCAGGGCGATGAATATGCCTCTCCTGATTTCCGGCATGGGATAAGATCTGGGGCGAACGGATTATATGCCTATCCAATCGAGATCCTCCCGGTGAACCGTTTTGCCTTCTGGCGCTGAGAGGCAGGGGGAGACGCTCCTCAAGTTCTTCAAGGGGAAGGGGACAGCGAGCGATGCGTTAGAGCTGATCGTGGATCGCAGGGAGGCGGCGTCCCAAACAGTCAGGGTTTTGACGGTGCTGGGCGTGAAGATCGAATACAGGACGCTCAAGGTCGGGGACTATGTGGTGTCGGACGAGGTCGCGATAGAGAGGAAGACGTACGCAGACCTGGCGGCATCCATAGTGGACAGGAGGCTCTTCTCGCAGGCGCAGGCGCTCAAGGAGTGCTACCCGAGGCCGATCATCCTCTTGGAGATGGGAAGTAACACAGAAACCGGCGTTTCCAGAGAGGCGATCAGGGGGGCGGTTGCCAGCATGGTCTTAGACTTCGGGATCCCGGTCATCGCCGCGGAGGATCCCGAGGACGCGGCGGGGTTCATAGTGGCGATAGCGAGGAGGGAGCAAAAAACGTTCGAAGCCCCGATTAGCCTCAAGGACAGGAGGCGCCCAAGGACCCCGGATGAGGAGAAGGAGTACGTCGTGGCGAGCCTCCCGATGGTAGAAGCCTCGACTGCAAGGAGGCTCCTGGCGGAGTTCGGCACCGTGCAGGCGGTCTTCTCAGCCAATGAGGACGACCTCCAAAGGGTCGAAAAGATCGGCCCTAAGAAGGCAAAGAGGATCAGGGAGGTCGCCTCGACGCCCTATGGGGGTTTCAGGGGTAACGCCCCCAAAGGGCAGGGTTAAGCTGGACCTCTTCAGTAGCCCTCATTCTACCAGTCCGCCTAGCGCTTCGCCTCCCTGACCTTCCCGAGGAGGTCGAAGAGCGAGGAGAGAACCCTCACGTGTTGCTCCACTTCGGAGATGTCCCTCGAAGCCCGGAGGCCGGACTGTACCTCGGAGATCTTAGCCACGAGGACCTCCTCGAGGCTCGAAGCGACGGCCGCCTGGGCGGCCACCCTCTCGGTCTCTGACGGCTTGGCGAAGACCACCCTCCTGCCGCACCCGGGGCAGATGACCTCTCCGCCGGAGAGGCGGAACAAGGGGGTCTTGCACTCCGGGCACGACTGAGAGAGCATCGTGGCCCCTTCACGTAGCAGATCGGCCATGCGCTTGACCTGCGAGTCCCTGGCGTTCATGAAAACCACACAGAATAAAGGTAATAAGGAGGATTATATGCCTATTTGCTGAAAGGGTGGTTAGAATGAGCAGCGACAAGATGATCCAGGCAATCAACGTCCTCCAGAGGATAGCTGACGACAACGGGGTCCCCAGGAACATCAGGAGGGCGGCCTCGGAGGCGATGAAGACGCTGCAGGGGAAGGCTTACACGGACGCTGTCAAGGCTGCGAACGCGATCAGCATACTGGAAGAGTGCGGCCAGGATCCGAACATGCCGCTCTTCGCCAGGACTGCGATATGGCAGGCGATAAGCATCCTCGAGCAGGTGAAGGACTGACCGTTTTTCAGGTTTTTGCGCGCACGTTCCTTCTCATGAGGGAGAGGACTTCCCTGCACACCTCCTCGCACCCAGCGACCAGACCGACACGCTCGGCCAGGTCGAGTGAGCAGTCCAAGTCATTTCCCTCGAGATCCAGAACCTTTGCGCCCGACTCCCGGAGAATGAGGACGGACGCGGCGATGTCGGTGACCCGGAGAAGGCGACGGTTGTCGAGGTAGAAGTCTAGGGCGCCGCAGGCGGTATAGCAGAGGCCGAGTGCGGCAGACCCGAGGTTCCGGATGTGCTTAACCGAGAGAAGGATGGGCAGTGCCTCGAGAACCTTCTGCCGGTCCCCCCTGACGTTGAAGTCTAGACCTGCCAGCGACCTGGAGAGATCCACGGCAGCGTTCGCCCTTATCGGCTCCCCGTCCAAGAATGCGCCCGACCCCCTCTCCGCCCAAAAGATGCGCCTCGAGGGGATCTCCATCACGACTGCGGAATTTACGTCCGAGAGACGCGGGCCACGTGCGAGGGCGACCGAGAAAGAGTAGAGCGATATCCCGCGCGTCGCGTTCGTAGTCCCGTCGACCGGGTCCAAGACTACGAGCGGATAGTCGTAGCCGCCCAGCCTCTGTAAACCGAGCTCCTCGCTGAGGATGCTCCCATTGAAACCCGCGGAGAGAAGGTACGAGACTGCGGCGTCCTCCGCCACCTTGTCTATCCGCTTTGTCAGGTCCCCGCTCGCGCCCCTTTGGACCACCTCGCACAGGGAGGACTGGGGCGAGCGCGCTGAGAATGCAGATATAGCCGAAAACTCCGCCTCGCAGATTCCCTTGAGAAGTTCCAGCGCCATACCTGTTAAGAATATATGTGACTCTTATAAAATTAGTAGGGCAGGCGGGGGTCGCCAAGTCAGGTCAAAGGCGCAAGGCTCAGGACCTTGTGGCGAAGGCCTTCGTGGGTTCAAATCCCACTCCCCGCACCATGGATCCCCGACCGAAACACCTATTTTTCTAGGAAGCACTGAACGAGCTCCACAGGGTTCCAAGTAATTGAACTAAGGCTTCAAACGCACTGAACTTGCTCGATTGCACCTCTTCACAATTCAAGCTTTTATAAATAAAACCGCAAAATTGTTTCGGGCTGAGCACCCATCAATAACGAAGTATTGTTTCTTTGATGTTAATTTCCCACTAAGAGACCGCAAATACTTCAAATGTACTTAAAAGTACTTCAGATAAGTATTTCTAATACTTATTTTTGATAATTAAAATAAATACTTTATTTTTTATTAAGATCTATATATAATATTAAATTTGAACAGGCATAAAGTCGGGGGTGCCTGGGGGTGGTCATCCGACCACAAAAACCCCGATATAGGAGATGAGAAAAATGAAAAGTAAAATGGGAGTAGTACTTGGAGTATCTATAGCGGCCGTACTTATGCTCGGGGTGACCTACGGACTCTGGTTCCAAGCGTTATACATCTACGGTACGGTCTATACTGGAACGCTCGACGCGCAGTGGAGCATACACCCGGCGTGGGATACCGAGCCACCGGAGAAGGACTATAGTAACATAACCATCGCAACAAATATGACGGATCCGTATACACTTTATATTACGGTAAACAACGCTTACCCGTGCATCACCTACTACGCCTTGATCGACCTGACCAACACGGGCACAATCCCATGGAAGGTATACGATGCATCGCTCGTCACCGATGAATTCCCTGGGACGGTAGAATTTGTCCCTTGGGATGATAGTTTCCTGGAGTTCTTTGGCGACTTGGGTGACCATCCACCAATTGGGGACAAGCTCTTCATCGAAAACGGTACGCAGGTGCACCCAGGCGAGTCTGCATGGGGAGTGTTTGCGATACACCTGACCAATGAAGCCCAGGAGGACACCACGTACACGTTCACATTCAAGGTAGTCGTCGAGCAGTGGAACGAGTGGTCCTTCTCGCCGAGCTATGAGAAGAAGAGGGTCGAGATCACATCAGCCCAGTATTCGTCGCCGTATGCCCGCGTCCAGAGCGCCTAGTTTCCATTCGAGACGGTGTTACCAGCCTAGACTGCAGGATCTGGATCGCCCCGTTCTCTATGGACCACTCGATGTCCAAGGGAGAGCCGAAGAACCTCTTTAGTCTGATTCCGAACTCGGCAAGCGCCTCTGTCGCCTAGTTGAGAAGCGTCAGCTGATCCGCCGCCCGAAAGTGGAAATAGGGAAACCCCATACGAACGCAGCACCATGCACACAAAATACCACTTTCGACTCAGAACGTAAAAGGGTAATTGTCGGTTGATGGCTTGGAGGGCGACCGTGGCACCCGCATCGCCGTCAGCCAGGACTACTTCAGCACCTTCCCTGTCATGAAATACCAGAGGTACAGATCCAACTCAGCAAGTGTTATTCCGAGCTCCGAGCTTATAGCCCGGAGAAGACGCTCGTAGGACACATACCTTTTAGGGGTGACGGAGGTCGGAACGACCTCTATCAAACCCATCCGGCTGAGAAAGCGGAGGATGTGCCTGTCGATTATTGCAAGATCCTTCCGTCCTATGTTCCTCAGGAAATGGCTGGCTTCCTTGCATCCGATCCCTTTTACGTGCTTTACGAGCCAGTCCCTCGCGCTTTGATCATCCATTTGGAGTGTTCGGAGAAGTTCTCCATCCAGCTGCCTCGCGGCGCATATGAACTCCGCGCGCTTGTTTGGGAATCTGTGACCCGCCGACCGCAGGCATGCAGCCACCTCGTCCACCGGACTAATTTTGAATTGGTCTCCCATAAGCCGCTGTATCCTAATCCCACCCTCTGCCGTGTAGTTCGCAGTGAGTATGCAGAAACAGAGCTCGCTGAAGATCTCGTCTGGATCCATCCGGCTCCCAACCGCCTCGAATTCTCTAATGCGCTCCTGAACCTCGGGACGGACCGACTCGATGACACGCTTAAGATCGCCTAGGAAATCCAGTCTCGCATATTTTACTACAGTGCCCTCATCCGGACGCACGGAAGACGAGAAGTCCCAAGCCGCATAAGCCACTCCGTGCTGCTCCCGAAGGATCGCGGCGAGGGCTTCAGAATCATCGGATGTAAAGGAGTCGCCAGAGATGCTACCGCCGAAAAGGACAACGAGGCGCCTGCCCCCCTCCTCTAGGGCTACAGCGCTAACCCCCCTTGAGTTCAGCCTGTTAAACCTAGCGATAGCTTCGGCGGTCATTTTTGGCATCGACATCGGATGAGGTTGTGCAGATTCGATAGTTAAGTTTTTCCTGGTTGGATTTTAAAGTTTATTAAGAAGGAAGCGTCTATAATGATAGGTGATAAAAATTTCAGAAATTAGGACTCTACCTCTTATAGGTGACCAGGCGCCCGCATTCTCTGCGCAGACAACAAAGGGACCAATAAACTTCCCGGCAGACTATAAAGGGAAATGGGTGGTCCTCTTCAGTCATCCAGCTGACTTCACCCCAGTGTGCACCACAGAGTTCGTTGCTTTTGCAAAGAGGTACGACAAATTCAAGGAGATGAATGCAGAGCTGATTGGGCTCTCAATCGATCAGGTTTTTTCCCACATAAAGTGGGAGGAATGGATAGCAGAAAAGCTGAAGGTCGAGATCCCGTTTCCAATAATAGCTGACAACACGGGCAAGATAGCAACGCTGTATGGGATGCTGCACCCTGAGGCCAAGGGCACGCAGGCCGTCAGGGCCACCTTCATAATAGATCCTGACGGGATAATCAGGGGCATACTCTACTACCCACTCTCCGTGGGGAGGAACATGGACGAGATCCTGAGGTTCCTCAGGGCGCTCCAGGTCAGCGACAAGGAGAACGTGGCGCTCCCGGCGAACTGGCCCAACAACGAGATCATTGGAGAGAAGGCGATAGTCCCGCCGCCGAATAACGTGAAGGATGCCAGGGAGAGGCTCAAGAAGTATGAGGGTTTCGATTGGTGGTTCTGCTACAGGAAGCTCGAGGGGGAGAAGAAATGACAGAGAGGATGCAGGTCTACAAGTGTGAGGTCTGCGGCAACATCGTCATGGTGATGCACGCAGGCCCAGGGCAGTTGGTCTGCTGCGGGAAGCCCATGAAACTGCAGAACGAGAAGACCGCGGACATGGGCAAGGAGAAGCACGTCCCAGTTGTCGAGAAGACAGAGAAGGGCTACAGGATAAAGGTAGGGTCAACGCCGCACCCGATGATGCCGGAGCACTACATAGAGTGGATCGAGGCTTCAACAGGGGATACGGTTATGATAAGGTTTCTGACGCCCGAAGACTTACCGGAGGCGGAGTTCGAGACCGCCAAGGAAGTGAAGAAGGCAAGGGAGTACTGCAACATACACAGCCTCTGGGCATTCCAGAAGTAACCCGAAGACCCGACTTTTTTTATCCTGTGCCATCGTAATATTTTTTATTTCTTAGGTTTAATACTGAATGTTTTTTAGAAATTTTTTGGAAAGTTTTATATACAGACAGAAATACGTTGTTTGGATTGTTATTTGATCGGTGAGAATATGAAGAACTTCAAGGATGCCGTCTGGAAGGAAAAAGTGACCCAAGTGGTCAATGAGATAAACGAGAACAACATAAAATTTGCCAGGCTCCAATTCACGGACCTGAACGGGGTGCTCAAGAGCCTGGCGGTGAGCACCAAGAACATAGAAAGCATCTTCGAAAACGGGCAGTCTTTTGACGGCTCCTCCATCACCGGGTACAGGTCGATCGAGGAGTCTGACATGGTGCTCTACCCTGACCCGACCACGTATGCGATGATCCCGTGGAGGGCCAAGGAGAAGTCCTCTTGCAGGCTGATCTGCGATGTTTACACCCCGGACAACAAGAGGTTCGAGGGGGACCCGAGGTACATCCTCGAGAGGGCAATGGGGAAGTGCAAGGACGCTGGCTTCAGGTTCTTCTGCGCCCCGGAGCTCGAGTTCTTCGTTGTGAGGGAAGAGGAGAACTCGCTGTTACCTAAGCCGATAGACATGGCAGGGTACTTCGATTTCCACCCCGGTGACCTTACAGACGAGCTCAGGAGAGAGATCGCGGACATGGCGGAGATGTTCGGGATCAACATCGAGATCTCACACCACGAAGTCGCCCTAGGGCAGAACGAGATAGACTTCAAGTACGACGAGGGGCTGGCGACGGCGGACAGGGCCATAACGATGAAAATGGTCACGAAGGTGGTTGCGGCGAAGAATGGCTACATAGCCACCTACATGCCCAAGCCGTTCTTCGGCGTAAACGGTTCGGGGATGCACGTCCACCAGAGCCTCTGGAACTTGGACCTCACTAGGAACATGTTCTACTCGGAGGATCCGAACTCAAACTACCTGTCCGACATCGCCAGGTACAGCATAGGCGGTCAACTGAAGCACGGAAGGGAGATGTGCTCGGTTCTAGCCTCCTGGCCGAACTCGTACAAGAGGCTCGTCCCCGGGTACGAGGCGCCTGTCTACGTGGCTTGGGCGTTCAAGAACCGATCGCCGCTTATCAGAGTCCCGAACTTCGGAGGAAGGAAGAACGCGGCGAGGTTCGAGATCCGCTGCCCGGATCCCGCAGGGAACCCGTACCTCCAGTTCGCAGCACTTAGCATGGCTATGCTGGACGGCATAAAGAAGAAGATAGACCCGGGACCGCCGACCGAGCTGAACGTCTACAAGTTGAGCTACGATGAGAGGAAGGCGCGGAACATCATCTCGCTCCCCGAGTCGCTGAAGGAGGCGCTCGATGAGACGGAGAGGAGCGAGTTCATGAAAGAGGTTCTCGGCGAGACAGCCTTCGAGAACTATCTCTCGGTGAAGAGGAAGGAGTGGGACGCGTACCGCATCCAGGTGACAAACTGGGAGGTCGAGAGGTACATACGAAGGCTCTAGAGCCTCCTAAACGTCTTTGCTAATTTATTTATTTTTTTAATGTGTTTCTGCCTCTTGCAAACGATAAATATGGATTCGCACTTAAGTAGGTCAGTGATTGCCATGAAGAGGAGGCTATTGGAAATCCTTGCCTGCCCCATGTGCAGGCATCACCCGCTGGAGCTTTTCGTCTTCAAGGAAGATGGAGAGGAGATCGACGAGGGGGCGCTCGTCTGCAGCAACTGCAATAGGTGGTACCCCATAATCGAGACGATACCCCACATGCTGCCGGACGATATGCGCAAGTCTGATGAGGAGCTGGGATTTATGGAAAAATGGAAGGACAGCTTCCCGAAGGAGACTATTGAAAAAGGCAAGCCATTCAACCTCGGTTCGGTATCAAAAAGTAAAACCTAGAAATTCAGGAAAGAGAAAGGTCGGTTGTCCGTTTACTTCCTCTTGTCACACTTCTGGCACTGAAGCTCTCCGTTTGGCAGCATCGTGCCTTCCTCGCCGAACGGCGGGCGGTGGCAGATATAGTATACGCTACCGGACGGGGTCTTATAGACTTCGAACAGCGAACATTGCGGCATTAACTTACACCTCCAGTTTAGAGCAAGGCAATAAAACATTTCGAGTATATAAGAATTTCTTACCCTTTGCGGACAGCAATGCTCAAGTGTGAGCGTTGCGCTAGCCATAGCAGTGGCCAAGAGGCGGTTTGGTTGAGGGTCGCGGTTATCCAGATGGCAAGCGGGGAGGAGAAGGCCGCAAACCTCCGTAAGGCAGCCAGCATGATCAGGGAGGCTGCAAAAAGGGGGGTTGACCTCGCAGTGCTACCGGAGCTCTTCAATTTTCTACCGCGCAGGATGACTAGAGAGAAGTGCATCCCTAATGCGGAGGGTGAAGACGGGGAGTCGCTCACGTTGATCAGGGAGCTCTCAAGGGAGTTGTCGGTCGCAATAGTGGCAGGAAGCATAATCGAAAGAGACGGGGGGAGGCTTTACAACTCGTCCTACGCGGTGGCGGAGGGGAAGATCGCAGGGAAGTACAGGAAGAACCACCTCTTCAACTACGGCAAAATAAGGGAGGGGGAGGTCTTCGCTGCCGGGGATGCCCCCACAGTGCTCGATCTCGGCGGTGTGAGGGTCGGGATAACAATATGCTACGACCTGAGGTTCCCCGAGCTCTTCAGGGCTGAGGCACTGCTGGGAGCGGAGGTTCTCGTGAACGTGGCGGCATTCCTTCAGGAGACTGGCAGGGCGCACTGGATGCCGCTCCTGAGGGCAAGGGCTATCGAGAACCTGGCCTATGTCGTAGCGGCGAACCAGGCTGGGACGGAGGGCAACAGGTTCCTGTACCACGGGCGCAGCTGCGTCATAGACCCCTGGGGCAGGGTTTTGAGGAGGGCAGGAACCGGAGAGGGAATCATCACAGGAGCATTAAGTCGGGAGAAGACCCAGGAGGCGAGGGAGAGAATACCAGTCCTCATGGATTACAAGAGGTACTAGCCACAGCGGGCAGGGTTTCCCAGAGTACCATCAAATTGTCTTTGACAAGCAGATCCCGTCCCTCTGATCAGAATGCAAGCTGGGATAGGACTTGGGCATTATGCATTTATGACAGAACACATGCTTTGTAATAAAAATTTATTCTTCATCAGGGATGCTAATGATTAGAGAGGCTATGCTATACAATGCGTGAAAAGATCCCGTTTTATTTAACATTTGCGTTGATTTTGGCATCGGTTCCCGGATCGGAGTGGGAACGACGATTGCTGTCTTACTATATATAGAAAATGTAGAAAATGGATAAGGCGGGAAAATTTTCTACATAAATGCGTTTTTTGGTGGATTGTTCGGCTATTGCTTTGATTTTCCGGAGCCTGCCAAAGGTGATAAACCCGCCTTCAAGGATCTTTAAAGTCTCTCATTAAAAAAAAGTTTATTTTATATAAAGAAAACCCATTTATAAATGTATTGTATATATGTTCAACAAAAAAACACTAAACAGGAACATACAGAGGGGAGGGTAAAAACGAGAAAATATACAATATTTGCGGCATACATATTGTTTGTAATTTTGGTGTCCAGTGCAACCCCAGTCATCATGGGCAGGAGGGTCTTACTGCCAGATGCCGAGGACCAGGGAAGCTTTGCCACGGGTCTAAAGGATCCCACACCTGACCAAGAGTGGTGGATGAAGGAAAATTTCCCGGTGATAGAAAGGATACGCCTGAACTCGTTGGCGCTGGAGCGCATCAACGCGGAGCGCGCGGCGCGCGGTTTGGCTGTGCTCTCTGGCTCGGATTTGGGGGCGGTTCCCCTCGGCTCGGAGATGGTGCTTGCGTCTGAGAGTGCGTTAAGTACCGAGTTTGGATTGCTCTCAGACCCGTACGCCTTACTCCCCTCCAAGGTGGACAACAGCCTTTCGCCCGCCTTCCCTCCTATCAGGAGCCAGGGAGCCATAGGTTCCTGCGTTGCATGGGCCACAACATACTACCAGTTCACATACGAGACGAACTTGATCCGGGGGCGCACCGCCAGTAACGGCGACAACAGCATGATCTTCTCTCCGAAATGGACGTACAATATGATCAACTACGGCGTCGACGGGGGCGCATACTTCTCTGACGCGTATGCCCTACTCTTGAAGCACGGCGCGGTCTCTTGGTCAGAGTTCCCTTACGACAGCAACTACCTCGCCTGGTGCCTGAACACCTCAGCTTGGCGGAACGCACTCAACTACAGACCCATCGAATACGGGCAGATCTACAATGCCAACACGACCCAGATGATATTGGACATCAAGGCTCAGCTCGCCAACGGTCACGTCCTTGTAATCGGCACCTATGTCTATTCCTGGGTGCAGGGATATGTCGGTGATGATCCATCGACGCCGGAGGACAACGCCTTTGTCGGGCAGAAGATCGCCAAATACATGAAGAACACTAAGCAAGGGGGCCATGCGATGACCATTGTCGGGTACAACGACGAGATCTGGTGCGACCTCAACGGTAACAACGCCGTGGACCCGGGGGAGAAAGGGGCGTTCAAGATCGCCAACTCCTGGGGTACGAGCGACTGGAACGGCGGGTTCAGATGGGTGGCGTACGATGCACTGTATCCGACCTCGACTGTCAAGAGCAGCGCCACGTGGCCGACAACCGACAGGGCCACATCAGGAATCCTAATGAGCGGGGCATACACGATTACCGTTTCCTCTTCATACACACCCAAGATGGTCGCGGAGGTCACGCTCAGCCACCTCAAAAGGGGTCAGCTCGCAATCACACTGGGAATAGGGGACACGACAAAGACCGCCCCTTCATGGAAGTGGACGCCCAAGGCGCTTTATTACTCCGGGGGCAACTACGCCTTCGACGGCACAAACACTATATGCGATGCAACATTTGTCTTCGACTTCAGCAACCTGGCGGACTATGCGCCCGAGAGCAGCCGCTGGTTCCTCGAAGTTTACGACAAGACCGCAGGAGACCCAGCCAACGTTAAATCATTCAAGTTGTACAAGGTCGAGCCGACAGGGGATAGGCTCTTGAGTACGTGCAACAACTTGCCGATTAGCGTCGACGCTTCCCAGACATACATCTGGGTCGACTATAACTCCGTTGTGGAGAACCAAGCTCCGACTGCCCGCGTGACTGCGAGCCCTACAAGCGGTTATGCCCCGCTGACAGTGACCTTCGACGGGAGCGGATCGGTTGATCCAGACGGGAAGATCGTCTCCTACGCGTGGAACTTTGGCGACGGATACACCGGCACAGGAGCTGCTGTATCGCACACCTACACGTCTCCAGGGACGTACACGGCAAGACTGACGGTTACAGACGACAGAGGAGCCACATCGACTGCCAGCGTGACGGTGGTGGTGGCGGAGGTCCAGACCACGGTCACACTGAATGCTCCAACAAACCTCAAGGTTACTGCCGGCATCAAGTACGCTAGCCTGACGTGGGTGGACAACTCGAATAACGAGGAGGGCTTCTATATCGAGCGCGCAGTCTGGGTTAAGAACAAGTACACCGAGTTCGTTAGAATAGCTACAGTCGGCCCCAACGTCACATCATTCGTGGATTCGAGCGCCCCCTCGGGGTCTTGCAAGTACAGGGTGCAGGCATTCAGCACATCGCTCGGCATGGTCTCTGCGTACTCGAATGTGGTTTCTGTGCGGGTCAAATGAGCAACTCTCTTTTTTTCTTCTTTCTTCCTTCTTTCCGATAACGAATTTTTACAATAATCCAAGCGGTTTAAAGAAAGGTCGCTTTCGGTCAGATAAAACGCGAGAATATTGGTGCGGGCAATTGCGCTATGTCAATGAAGAAAAAAGATAGCCCGTAAAAAATAAAAAAAGAGGTGGTTACTTCTGGGCGGATCTGAAGAAGGCACCGCAGCTCGGGCACTTGAAGAGGCCAATCGTAATTGCCTTCTTGCCCTTAGGCGCGAGCTTCCAGGTCTTTGTAGGTTTTGCGACTTCGGTTCCACACTTGGGACATTTTGCCAAATAATTCTCCTCCATCGACTCCTTGCTATCTCATGGTGTGCTCACCATTAAAAACAGTTATGGTGATGGTGAGCCCTTTATTCACCATCAATGAAAGCCGATAATCGCCTCATGGAGGCATGATGAGGCATGATGTGGAAAATAATTTTAATCATTTGTATAAAAAATTATAGCTTGTATAAGTGAAAATTTAAAAAAATATTTAAATTTAGATCGATCAGTCCGCCTCGAGGAGCGTCGAGAACTTGTAGTGGTGTTCCTCCTCTGCCTTCAGGATATCCTCAAAGAGCTTCTTTGTCACAAAGTCTTTCTCTGACTCAGCGACCTCGATTATCCTCTTGTAGAGGGTGATTGCGTTCTCCTCGTCCTTCTTGTCGATCTCGAGCATCTCCTTTATGTTCTTGCCGAACTTGATCTCAGAGGGCTTGGTCGTCGGGGTTCCGCCGAGGTAGTCTATGCGTTCGGCGATTTCCTCGTAGTGCTTCATCTCCTCAATTGAGATCTTCTCCAGGATTTCGGAGACTGTCTCGCTGAACATTCCCCGGCACATTATGTGCTGCCAAACGTACTGTATGGATACCTGTAGCTCCCTCGAAGCCGCCTCGTTTAGCAGGTCTAAAAGTTTCTGGCTTACCACAAAAATTCCTCCTTTTAATATAAACCTGCCCGTTCAGATAAAACTTTAGGTCATTTCCTGCCAAATCTAGATCATTTGCAGAATGAGGTTGATCGCCGCTCCCATCAGGAGAGCCACAGAAGAACGCGGGTAGGACGACCAAATCGCCCTCTTTCCCACGATCGCGACCAGTGGCGGAACCGCGGAGGCGCAGATGCCCGTCCCAGCCATTGTGAAGGCGATCGCATGCCCTACGGGAAGTGCGCTCGCCCCCAAGAGCGATGTACTCATCAGCGGTCGGAGGAGCGCCACCTCCTGGCCGTGGCACAGGTAGACGGGCAGCGCGATCATGGTCGCGACCACCAGTCCGGCGTAATCAGGGGAAAGCACCGTGGAGATCAAGGATGGAGGGGCGTACTTGGCAAAAATTGTGCCCGCGAGTATCCCAATGAATATCGGGCTGAGCAGGGAGAGCAGAAGGTCCCAGCTGGCAATCACGAAGCTCTTTTCTTGGGTCTGCCTCACCCTTCCAGAGTTGGAGCAGCCGGAGCGTGAGTAGCTGCCCATTCGCCTTTTACGCCTGCGAACCATTCGACTAGGTACCCGGCGAGCGCCCCTAACCGACAACGTAACGGTGTGGTTCCCGTCTGAGAGGCGGGCACCATAATAGACTTTTCCAGATGAATAGACGAAGTTTCTGATTTTCATCGAGTCGACCTTCAGGGATATCGAAGTGGCTTCCAACCGGATATTGTCAGATACGGACGCCGAAACCCTGACTGTGGATCCGGCGAATCTCTGATCCACAGGTGAAACGCCGTATATTCTAGGCGGGGTCAAATCCACCCAGAAGGTGATCGAGTCCTCCAGAAAGGTAGCGTTCCCAGATCTCACCTGGAGGGTTGTGCGCTGCAGCCCTTCGGGAAGTACGGCGCTGTAATAGAACCGCTTCGACCTCCCCGACGGAGACCTGGAACGCGACCGGGATCCCATTTATCAGGATACTCACGTCGGAGTAGTTTATCGATGTGTCGTTCAGGAGAAGGAGATCACTACCTGACTGGAGTTTATCACTGAGGAGTTCAAGGGAGAAGAGGAGAGGACCGAAAAATTCGGCACCAGAGAACCGTTAGAAGGAGTGTCATTCGGTGTTCCTCCCGATGGTGAGCCGAGGAGGAGTAAACGAACACCGCAATCAGCGCTATAGCAATTAACGCAGTAATCGAGGCACCGAGTCTCCATAACTTCATGTCGTGACCTTCAAAGGCTCTAGAACACCATATTTATTTAAGAATTACATTGAAATAGAAAGGTTTCTAAAACCCCAGGAATTCCCTCAAAACAATCAGCGTGATCAGCGAACCGATCGTTATCAAGACATTGTCATCGATAGGGTTGAATTCGAAGTGCTCGACAACTGATGCCACGACCGCGGCGATGAAGCCGGCAAGACCTGCATAGAAGTACCCGATCGGAATGCACACGGCAAGCATCGCCACGTTTCCGAGCCAGTGCTTCGTCCGCCTCCTGAAGAGAGCGTTTCTCACAACTCCGGTGATCGCGTCGCCGAAAGCCATGAACGAGGCGGTGATCACTCCGTATATGGGATCTCCAAAGATCAGCCAGGAGAATCCTATCGCGAACCCCCAAGCGATGGTGAAGTTAACCTCGTACGCATTTTCCTTCATCTGGAACCAGTGGAGTATCTTTCCGCGTCTGTGCGGTATGTATATGACTATTGCAATGATCGCAACGAGGATCATCGGAATGGCTATGCCTGTGAAGAAAACGGGGAATAGCAGTGTCAGGACTCCTGCACCGAAGATGTGGATTATCTTCCTGTTGTAGTAAACCGAGATATTGTGCTCCACGTTCCTCGACCTGAGTTTTGCGTAGACCCATTTGGTCGAGTAGACCACAAACATCAGGTAGGCGAACATTGCGAGAGCGACGCCCAGTTCCCTCATCGGGTCAGCGTTGAAAAGAACCTCGAGATGGAGGCCGATCGACATTTTTGATCATCCTGATTTTTCTTGTGGTGGTAGTTTCTGATAGCTCTGAAGGGCGCCCACTAATAAGAGTTTTTGAAATAGGGATCTTGGAGCCTTTTATGGGGGGCGTGGGAGTCCGGCCGAGAGCGGACGGCGACTGTGCGATGGCGACGATGCGGTAGGAAGATGAGGAGGCAGAGCGGGCGAGTCGGCCACATCCGCGTTTGATCGATCGGGAACCAAAAGGATAATATGTAAAAACACGGTCAAATCAAACAGCCCGGTGGTGTAGCGGCCAAGCATGGCGGGCTTTGGCCCCGCCGACAGGAGTTCGAATCTCCTCCGGGCTACCATCCATGCATATTGATAAGCAAGTGAGTTCCATGAGGGGAAAGAGGGTTGTCGTCACAGGTGGCGCAGGATTCATAGGATCGAATCTTTCAGCGGAGCTGTGCAATGGCAATGAGGTGACGATTGTCGACGACTTTTCCACGGGCAAAGAGAGCAACATCAAGGACCTCGTTGGCGCTGGTAGTGCGAGCTTGCGGAGGGGCAGTGTCACAGACCTAGAGGCGATGAAGGCGGCTTTCAGGGGGGCGGACTACGTCTTCCACCTGGCTGCGATAACCTCGGTGCCGAGGTCGGTGTCCGAACCAATTAAAACAAATGATGTTGGCGTAACTGGTACTCTTACGGTGCTCGTCGCGGCTCGGGATTGCGGAGTCGAGAAGGTCGTGTTCGCCTCTTCTTCGTCCGTATACGGAGAGACGGCAACGCTGCCCAAGAGGGAGGAGATGGAGTGCAGACCGATGTCCCCTTACGCGGTCACGAAGCTAGCCGGCGAGCATTACTGCAGGGTATTCAACGAGCTATACGGTCTCAAGACGGTCGCCCTCAGATACTTCAACGTTTACGGACCGATGCAGGATCCGAGGTCCGAGTATGCGGCAGTGGTCCCCAAATTCATAGACTGCGCCCTGAAGGGGGAGGCGTTCCCTATTTACGGCGACGGGCTGCAGAGCAGGGATTTCATATTTGTGAAGGATGTGGTAAGGGCGAACTTGATGGCTGCGGAGTCGAAGGCTACTGGTGTCTACAACATAGGAGGGGGGAGGGGGACAACGGTAATTGACCTGGCGAAAACGATATCCGAAGTTCTTGGGTCGGAAATGAGGGCAATACACCTGCCCCCAAGACCAGGTGACGTTAGGGATTCATGGGCAGACATCTCGAAGGCAAGGCGGGACCTGGGCTTCGAGCCGGCTTTTACGTTAAGAGAAGGCATAGCCAAAACGGTCGGTTGGATTAGGATGCATAAGGGTCTTTTGGACTGACAAAAAGGCGTGGAACAAGCAATCAAGTTTTTGCGTCAAAAAGGTTGATTTACCGAAGGACTGGGAAGGCTAAAAAGTGGACTCTGCAGGGGTTTCATCGCCTGGGTCTCGGCCTCTTAGGAGGGGGAGGCGGGGGTGAAGATGGAGGTGCTGGCTGTGCGGGGGGCTTCTGGAGATCTCTTTTTCGCTTTATCATCAAGTAAGCGATCACTGCCAAAGTAGCGGCGAGCAAGATTGCCGCGAATGCGATGGTTCCAACCGGGACGGAGACAGGCGCGGGGACGAAAGAGACGGAGTATGTCACGCCTGAGTGCGGAGTCACGTCAGTTGCCTGGGCGCGACATTCAATCGAGGATGATCCGCTGGTGATCTCGAAGCCCGGGGCCGAAACCTCTGACGAGCCCATCGGCAGCTCGACCACCAAGACCAGGTTGCGCACGAGGTATTTGCACCAATACGGAAGGAAGTCTCCGCTCAGGACGGTCTTTCCGGCATGGCTCTCGAGTGCGCTTGCAGCCGGTAGCTCGTAGACCACAGTGAAGGAGGTCTTTTCGGTTGGCAGGAGTCTAGTCCTCAGGTTCACCGTTAGCTCGCTCCCATTCAGCGTGTACTCCATGTAACTGATCGAGTCGTAGACTTTCACCAGCGATGCGCCTTCCGGAAGCCTAAATGTGACCTTGTTGATTGTGGAGGTGTTCAGGTTCACCAGCCTTAGGGAGTCGTTTACAGTCACGGTGTTCTGTCCGACGCTGATCCTGTGCTCAAGTGCGCTTATCTCGATGAGTTCAAAGGTGCCTGTGTATTTTATCGTCGCGTTGTAGGCAGCAGAAGGCCCCAACACGGCCGTCCCGATTAGAGCCTGCTTGCCGTCTATTGAGGAGGCGGTCAAATTTCCTGGGGTATCGACCAAGACAGAGTCGGACGGGGGGAAGAGGACCAGTGAAGCCGCAAGTTCCTCCTCGACGGCGGGGTAGAGGTTCAAGAAGGTCGAATAGGTTGAGTTTGAATGGGTCGTTGTGTAGTGGAGAATCGTCTTTAGTCTGAATGAGGAGGCACCGTTGGTCTCGACGAGGAGCGTCAGATTCCCCCGCGTTTCATCCCATGAGACGTAGACGGGAAGCTCTGAATTGTCCGGTCCGTAAGCCTTGACTGAATATAAGCTCTGCGGGTAAGGAAGCACGAATGAAACCGTGTAATTTCTCTGAGCAGATGCGAGTTCGAATTGATCTTCGTAGATCTGGAAATAAGGCTCGACAATTATCGTGCGATGGACACTTGAGGACGACGCCGAGGCTGAGGCGCACTGCCCTGCGGCGAAGAGGAGGGCGAGTACGAGGAATAAAGGAGGCAAATATGACTTGATCAATCTGATGACCCCACAATGTAAGTTTAATTATCGTACATCCCCAAATATTAAGATAGGGGTTGTGGATTACGGGAGGGCACAGATACATCCCCAACGCTTCCTCAGATCTATCTGAGATGCTCGCCGCGTTGGGGTTGTCCAGCCTGGATGAACTTTTCAGCGACGTTCCATGCGGCCACAGCAAAACTGAAGGGGTCCCTTACGAGCCGATGGACGAGTTCTCGGTGAAAAGTTGCCTTGAGAGGATGCTCTCAAAAAACAAGCTGTACGGGAAGAGGTGTTTCATCGGAGGGGGGCCTTGGTTCCACCACATTCCGAGCGCATTGAAGCACCTCATCTCCAGGGGGGAGTTCCTGACGTCCTACACGCCGTACCAGCCTGAGGCGAGCCAGGGGATGCTGCAAGCACTTTTCGAGTACCAGAGCCTGATCTCCGAGCTTTATGGCATGGAAATTGCGAATGCCTCATTATACGACCTACCCACGGCAATCGCTGAGGCGATGCTCCTCTCCGCAAGGGTTACAGGTAGGAGGAAGTTCATTGTCCCATCCTCGATTCCCAAGGAAAGGGCCGCAGTCCTGAGGGGGTACGGCGAGCCGCAGGGGATCCGGATCGTCGAGATCGCATATGACGGCGCAGGGCGTCTGGACAGGGAGGCGCTTCTAAAGGAGGCGGATCAGGGGGCTGCGGCCGTATATGTGGAGACCCCCTCGTTCTTCGGGACTGTCGATGCGGAGATCGAGGAGGTGGTTGAGATCGCCCACGACGTGGGTGCTCTCGCAGTGGTCGGGGCAGATCCGCTCTCTTTGGGACTGCTCAAGTCGCCCGGAGAATGCGGCGCAGACATAGCGGTCGGGGATGGTCAACCGCTGGGAATACCTCCGGGGCTCGGGGGGAACGGGCTCGGCATAATGGCATGCCGCCTCGATAACTGCATCTTGAGGCAGATGCCGGGAAGGATCGTCGGGATGACGAGGACGGCTGTCGGTGAGGGGAGAGGCTTTGTCTTGGCGCTTTCGACGAGGGAGCAGCACATCAGGAGGCAGAGGGCGACCTCAAACATTTGCACGAATGAGGCTCTCCTCGCGGTGGCGGCGGCGATCTACCTCTCGCTTGCAGGCAGGGAAGGGCTCAGGAAGATTGCAGACGGGATCCTGAGGAGGACGGACTACGCGGTCAGGCGCATGAAGGAATGCGGGCTGAGGCTGCCTTTCTCCGGACTTCATTTCAGGGACTTTGCAGTCGAGGTCGCTGATCCGGATGGGGTGAACACCAGGATGCGGGGCATCGGGCTGTCGGGCGGGAGGGACCTGAGCAAGGACTTTGGACTGGCAGCGCTACTATTCGCAGTCACCGAACTCCACAGCAAGGAGGATATAGACGAGCTGGTGAACGCCACCGGGTGGGCAGCACATGGATGAGAGAGCCTTCCGCCAATCTAGGTACGATGAACCGCTCGTATTCGACCTTGGCAGGGAGGGCAGGGAAGGGCTCAGTTTCCCGGACTTCAGTGAGCCCCGGGTGTTGGAAGTTCCATCCCAGATCAGGAGGAAGGACTTAAGGCTCCCGCAGCTCTCCGAGGTAGAGGTCGTGCGGCACTTCACCCGGCTTTCCCAGATGAATTGGGGCATCGACACGGGACCTTACCCCCTTGGTTCGTGCACAATGAAGTATAACCCGCGCCTGAACGAGGAGATCGCGTCGCTCGACCAGATCCAGATGATCCACCCCCTGCAGAGCGATGACGAGCTGCAGGGAGCGCTGGAGTTGATGTACAGGCTAGAGAGGTTACTCTCGTCGCTGACGGGGATGCACAGGTTTACTCTGCAGCCCGCTGCAGGTGCGCATGGAGAGCTCACTGGGTGCCTCATCATGAGAAAGTACTTCAAGGAGCTCGGGGAGGATCGGGGTGAAATCATAGTCCCAGACACTGCCCACGGCACCAACCCGGCGAGCGCTGCGATGGCAGGATTCAATGTGGTCGAGGTCCCGACCGGCCCGGACGGGTGCATAGAGATCGAGGCGCTGAAGGGGGCGGTCTCTGCAAAAAGGACCGCAGGAATGATGATGACGAACCCGAACACGCTCGGGATCTTCGAGAAGGATGTCCTTGAGATCTCCAGGATAATCCATGAGGCGGGGGGGCTGCTCTATTACGACGGAGCGAATCTACAGGGAATAATCGGGAGGGCCAGGCCTGGGGACATGGGTTTCGATCTAGTCCACCTAAACCTGCACAAGACGTTCTCAACCCCCCACGGCGGGGGCGGACCCGGATCGGGCCCTGTCGGCGTGAAGGGCCTCCTCGAGGGTTTTCTGCCGGTGCCCCTGATTTCAGAGGACGGGAGAGGGAAGTACAGGCTGTCGTGGGACGCGCCTAAGAGCATCGGAAAGGTGAGGGGGTGGTATGGGGCATTCCCAGTGCTGGTCAGGGCCTACTGTTACCTCCTCTCCATGGGCGGATCAGGGCTGAGGCTCTCGAGCGGCATCGCGGTGCTGAACACCAACTACTTCCTGCGGCGGGTTGAGGGGATCAGGGGGTTTTCCACCCCGTTCCAAGGTATTAGAAGAAAACACGAGGTGGTCATTAGTGCAGAGCCGCTCCTTGAGGAGACGGGTGTCACGGCAATGGATGTCTCTAAGGCGCTCCTAGACAGGGGGCTGCACCCTCCGACGGTATACTTCCCGCAGGTCGTGAGGGAGTCGATGATGTTCGAATTCACCGAGACCGAAACGCGAGAGAACATAGACCGGTACGTTGAAGCGCTAAGGGAGATCTCAGCTCAGGCGTACTCAGACCCCCAAACTCTGAAGAGGGCGCCGGAGAATACCGCTGCGGGCAGGCTCGACGAGGTCTGGGCCAACCACCCGAGGACAATGGTACTTAGCCACAGGATGCGTCAAATGAAGAGAGGTTAAGGTGCAGGGTAGTTCAGGGAGTTCAGAACCAGATCCACATAGCCGCTCACGTTCAGCAGGTCTTCAGCGGCTAGATTTCCGAATTCAAATAGCAGGTTCGGCATTAGCCCCGTGAGGACGATTATGCCGATCATCATCCCAATCGAGAGGGTTACAGAGAGCGACGGGCGACAGTTGACTGGCCTTTTTTCTCCGGAGTAGATTATCGCCAGGAGGCGGATCTGGGCTATGGACTCGAAGACAATCGAGACGACCATGGGCAGAATCATGTACGAATATCCCCCGCCAGCGCTGAGAACCGAGAGCAGCAGCAGGAGCTTGCTCCAGAACATGCTCAAGGGCGGGAAGCCTATCGCGGCCAGTGTCCCAATCGTGTAGAGAAGCGATGTCCCCGGCAGAGCCTTGGATATTCCTCGGAGCGCAGCAATCTCCCTCGATCCCGTTGCATGGATGAATACGCCGGCGATCATGAAGAGGGATGCCTTCACGAAGGCGTGGTTTATTATGTGGAGGTAGGCGGCGGAGACGCCCAATGATGTGCCTACACCCAGACCTATGGTGATTAGACCAAGATTCGTTATCGTGGAGTAGGCGATCAACCGCTTGATGTCGGACTGCACAAGCATGAAGGCAGATCCCACGATCGAGGAGGCGACTCCCAAGACGAGTAGCAATTGGAGCCCGACGGTGCCGGCTTGGAGCGAACCGGCTGCGAACCCGTCGAACAGTATTCTCGCAAGAACGGCTATATTCACCTGCACCAGGAGACCGGAGAGTATCGCGCTTATCGAGCTTGGGGCCATGCTGTGGGCGTCTGGCAGCCAGAAGTGCTGCGGAACGATGGCTGCACCTATTGCGAAGGACCAGACGATCAGGGCGACGATCACCGGCAATGCGGACGGGTCTGCAAAGATCCCGCCTGAGAAGGGCGACACGTAACCTCCGAGCTTCGCGGATATCTCGGCGATCGTCATGCTGCCGAACATCCCGAATATCATCGCGGTGGAGAGGTAGTATATCGTAATCGCGAGTATGTCGTATATCCCGTACTTTATCCCTGCCTCGACCGAAGCCTTGACCTCCTTTCTGAAAGGAACCAGGAGGATCGCGGAGAGGCCCATCAGCTCTAGCATGACGAATATGTGGAACATGTCACCAGTGAACAGCAGCCCGTACATCCCGGTCTGCATCAGGAACCTGAGCGAGTAATACCACTTGACATCCCTGTCCTTCTCCAAGTACCGCACAGAGTAAACCATGGTTGCAAAGAAAATCACGGAGACGACAAGCGAGAGGGGTGTTGAAAAACGGTCGATCACGTACGGGATTCCCACCGGCGGAGGCCAGCCACCCATGAAGTAGACATAAGGACCGCCCAGGAAGTAGACATTGATGAGTGCGAGTGAGGAGAGCGCCACCGTGGCAGCGGTAATGATCCCGGATAGCAGCTCGACTGCACGCCGCCCCATGAACATGCCAAGTACCGCGCATAGTATGGAGCCGAGCAGGGAGAGCAGCATCGCGAGGATCGGCGCTTGGATCAGCAGTACGTTCATCCTCTCAGCTCCTTGATTTTCTTGGTTTCTATGGTGCCGTAGTGCCTGTAGGTGTAGATTATCAGGACGGTGAGTGTCGCGACCTCGGCGAGACCTATCACGACAGCTGTGACGACGAAGTAGTGCGCCAACGGGTCTACGGCCCGCAGTGCAAATTCAGATGGATCCATGCCCGGAGGGATTATGGGGGGTATCGCGCCCCCAATCCTATACCCTTGGATTATGAACAGGAGGTTCACGGCATCGGTCAGCAGGAACATGGCAAGCATCTTCTTGAAGAGGTTGGACTTGAAGAGGGCTGCATAGATGCATATTGCAGCCATTATTGCGACTAAAATGTAAGGGAGCTGCCCAGCGGTAACAATCACCACTGATCAGTCCTCCTTCTCCTTAATGGTAAGAAGCAGGAACATGATCGTGAAGCCCATGCCCACGTGGATCATCTCGCCCAACTGGATCGGAATTATTAGGCCGCCAGACAGGCTCGTAAGACCGAGGAAGGTCGGGTACCCGAAGGGCGCCCAGGCTTTTGGCTGGTTCTGGAGCGCGTAAGCGACCGAGCCGGACGTTAAAGAATAGAGCACGGGTACGATTGTAAGACCTGCTATCAGCACTAGACCGACGATCTTTGCGATGTGTGCCTTTTCGAGATCTATGCTCATTTCGGGCAGGAACCCCCTCGAGAGGGACACGATGATGGCGATGTAGGCTATAGCCATTATGGATCCGCCCTGGAAACCGCCCCCGGGGGTCTTTATGCTGAAGATCGTTATCGCGAATGCTGAGGTAAGTATGAAGACGAAGACCAGCCTCGCGGTCGCCCTCACTATGACAGTCATGCCGCCTGTTTTTCTCAGCTTTGAATGCCCCTCAAAGAACATAGCGACGGCAGCTATTCCTACGTAGAAGACCATCGTCTCGTAGAGTGTGTCGTACCCTCGGTAGTCCCAGAGTAGCCCGGTCACAGCATTCGGGGAGGCGGACCACCAGTCCTGGTTCTCGAAATTATAGGTGTTGAATAGGTAAAACTCCCCCAAGGGCCTTACATAGCCTGGTTCTGGATAGCCCAAGAAGGCATAGATCAGGATTGAACTCATTAGAGCGACGAACAGGACGCCTAGGACTGAACCTCTCCAGCTGTTCATTCCTCTCTCCTCCCTATCTTTCTGAGTCCTACTATGAAGAATGCGGTGGATATGCCGACGCCCGCAGCCACCTGTACAAGGGCGATGTCTGGTGCCAGGAGAAGGTAGAAAACAGTGGCCACGAGGACACCCTCAGCGCCGGCCAGGATCACTGCCAGCAGCAGGTCTTTGGTGTAGACAATGGCAGCCGTGAGGACGACGCAGAAGGCAAGTAGCAGGTCTATGACTAGTTCGATCATCTCGATCATCTACCATCCTCCTTCAGGTGGTCGTGCTCGAGGGGGGCGCGCGGGATCCGCATGCGTGCCGCAGCCCTAGCTATCGCGTGGGAGGATACCGGCGCGGTCAGGAAGATGAAGGCAGCCGTTCCCAACGCGCCGAGGGATGTGACGATCCCGTCTTGTCCGTGGACGCCGACGGAAAGGAATGCCACGCCTATGAGCGGGACTACCGACCCGCCTATTACAGAGACGGTGACGGCGTGTATTCTTACAAAATAGGACGGGAACCGGAGGAGCCCGATCGCGCCGATTATGCTGAGAGCTCCGCCGAGGATTACAAGAAAGACGCCTATCGCTAGAAGGATCTCAGTCACCAATTTGCTCACCCTCCATGTATCTTGCCACATACAGTGCACCTATGAAGAACCAGAGTGCCAAGGAAAAACTGATCACTATCAAGTATGGGGAGCCTGAAATCACGGCTATTATACCCATCACCACTGTGAGGCCGTACGAGATCACATCCAAGGAAAGCATCCTGTCCGGCATCGTGGGTCCTACGACCATCCGGTATAGAGACAGAGTTATCGATATTATGAACATACCTAACGCGAACGGAAGAATCATTTCTATCATAGGAAACGCCTCACCAGCCTCTCAAACCCCTTGCTGATGTTATTGTAGCAGAACCCCTCTTCCACGGAAGGGGCGTTGATCCAGTGGACGTAGAAGTATCCCCTTTTTTCATCAACGTCGACGACGACTGTCCCCGGGGTGTTTGTGATGGAGTTGCCAACCAAAGTCACTCCGTATTCAGTCTTCAGCGAATACGGGACGCGAACTATCGATGGGCGCAGATCCATCGTGAATATCCTCTTGATCACGTCCCAGTGGGCAAGGGGCTCATAGTAGAAAGAATAGACTGTCAGATACCGGAGCGCGTTGAGCCATTTCCTTGGATCCAGAACTCTTTTCTCATCCGAGACCACAAGGTTTCGGGTGATTATACCGACTAGCACTGCAATTATCAACCCAATAATCAATTCGTCCGTACCAAGACTGCCCACGAGACATACGTAGACCAGAAAAGAGACAAGGGCGGTGAATAGAACTTTTACAAGCAAATTCTCATCCCCCCAAAGGAGCCCAGACCAGCCAAGGAAGGAAGAAGAAGACCAAGGAGAGGATCAGCATTGCAGCGATTGGTAGGAGCATGGATATCTCAGCCTTTTCTAGCTTGAGGCCCTCCCTTGTAGGTCCGAACATCGACTTTCGGATCGCCTCAGCCCCATACGCAAGCGTGAGGATTGAGGAGAACGCCGCACCGGCGACTATTGTAAGATATGCGGTGTCGCCAGCACCCAGAAACGCACCAGTGAAGATCATCAGCTTGGAATTGAAGCCGGAAAACGGAGGGAATCCTGCCAACCCAAGGAAGCCAGATGCCAGAAAGAACGCAGCCACAGGGGTTTTTGTGGCAAGCCCCCCCATCATGCTCACGCGCCTGACCCCGTGGAGCTGCATCATCAGGACGCCCGAAGTCATGAATAGGACTGCCTTCAGGAACGCGTGAGTGAGGTAGTGGTAGACCACGCCAACGGATCCAACATAGGTTATGGAAGCTATCCCCAACAGCATGTAACCCATATGACTTATGCTGGAGTATGCCAAAAGCCTTTTTATGTCGTCCTCGGTCAGTGCTACGAGCCCTCCGTAGACAATGGTCACGAGTGCCCACAAGGCGATCCAGCGCGAGAGATCGGCTACCGCAGGGGATGCCATTCTCAAGATGCCGTATGCACCTATCCCAATCGTGACAGGGCTCAGCAGAGCGCTTATTGGTGTGGGAGCCTCGCCGTGTGCCAAGGGTAGCCAAGTGTGGAGTCCGAAGGCAGCCATTTTGATGCAGAAACCCAATAAGAGCAAATAGGAGGCTATTGAGAGCTCCTGATAGGATGCGATGGATATGCTCCCGCTCTCCATATATTGGTAAATAAAGCCGATGAGGACGAGAATACCGCTTATTTGAGTCCAAATGAAATAAACGAGGGCGATCCGCTCTTTGTCGCCATATCCGAACGTGTGGATCAAGAGCCACGTGCTGATCAGTATGAGCTCATAGAAGATGTAGAACTGGACCACGTTGGTCGAAATTACTGCCCCGATCATACCCAGATAGAAGACTAGGTAAATCGCATAGAACCTTGAAAAGGCCCTCTTCCTCTCTTGCCCTTCGAGGCCCAGTTCAGAGATCCTGTGGTCCATGTACCTTACAGAATAGAGGCATACGGCTGCTGAAACCGAAGAGATCGAAAGCGCATAGATCAAGCTTATCCCATCGATCGAGAGGTTGAAATTAATGTCCAGTCCGAGGTAGTTTATCCATCTGATCTCAGAGACGACAGTCTCCCCTGACAGCAATGAGGGATACAGCAGGATTGTTTGGACTGCGCCAGCGATTGGTGCAATTGCAGCCGCATAACCGATCTTTTCGTTGAGGCGCGACCCCGTGAAGTAGACAATTGGGATGATAAACAGGGGTGCGATGATGATGTAAAAGAGGTTCATATCGAGCTCACCAGCAGCAAAAATCCGATCAAAAGTAGTAGGAGGGTGCCGGCTATGCTCAGGTATCGGTTTAGGTCCCCGGAGTGTAAGCGGCTCAGGTTCCTAGCCGAGGCCAAGGTAGTGCGTGCGAGTGCCTGGCTAGATCTGTCCAGGAAGCCCTCAAACGAGTATGCGCCTCTTGAGACCATTTTAACTGCTAAGCTTACCGAATAATACAGGCGGTCGACCGGCCGCTTCATCAGGGCTCTCCTTAGCCCACTAGTGAGTCTTTCAATCCCGATTAAAGCCCCAAGCCTCCTGAAATATAGCAGGTAAGCAGTACCAAGACCTGCAACGAGCGCAAAGGCACTCAAAAAGAGCGCTGCGTAGACAGCTGAATTATGGGATTCAACAAGACCGAGAGCGCGAGACAAAGATTCGCTTATGAAGTGCTCTATAGGCTGTCCAAAGAACCCAAGGAACAGGGTTAGACCAGAGAGCAGAAGGGGCGGCGCGACTAGCGGCCAAGCCTCTTTGGCGTAGACCTCCCTTCTCGCTGGCGCCACGAAGGTGTACCATAGCAAACGGATAGAGTAGAAGCAGGTCATGGCGGACGATGCAGCAAGAAGGAGGGCGGCTATCGCATTAACAGGGTACACCGCCGCCAGGATTGCGTCCTTGCTCCAGAACCCCATCAACGGGGGCAGGGCACAGAGGCTCAGAGCGGAAATCACCATAGCCAGAAAAGTCTTTGGTGCCTTTTTCATGAGCGAGCCCATCTCGGTGATGTACATGGTGTGAGAGACGTGGATCGCCGAGCCTGCTGCGAGGAAGAGCGAGGCTTTGAAGATCGAATGTGAGAATATGTGGAAGATGGCGGCGGATAGACCGAGGATCGGGCTGCCCGAGAGCCCCGCCACCCCTAGTGCTACGAACATGAAGCCGAGTTGCGATACAGTCGAATACGCAAGAACTTTCTTCATCTCGTGAGCAAACATGCCGTAAAGGGAACCGATGAGGGCTGTCAGAAGGCCCGCAGTTGCAGCAACAAGGAAGAAGGAAGCCGAGGGGAGAGGACTAAGAAGAGACAACGAGTAAAATATGGGCGAGACTCTAGCCACAAGGTAGACCCCGGCTTTTACCATCGTCGCAGAGTGCAACAATGCGCTGACGGGGGTAGGTCCGGACATCGCCTCGGGCAACCATTCATTAAAGGGGAATTGGGCGGACTTGCCCAGAGGGCCCATGACTAGAAGAGTCGATGCGGCAAGGATGTACGACGGGTCGACGGCATTTGCTGATGCCAAGGCCTGGATCTCCAGATAGTCGAAGGTTCCGTATGCCGAGAAGATCATCATAATTCCTATCAGCATCAGCGAATCCGCTACCCCGGTCGTGAGCAGTGCCTTCTCTCCGCACATGGAAGGTTTCTCGAATGGCGCAACCCCCTCGGGACCGCCGAGCCACCGCTCTTTCTGATCCCTGTAGTAGTGACCGATCAGGAAGTAGCTGCTCAGACCCACCCCTTCCCAGCCCAAGAAGCTCATTATGAAGTTGTCCGAGAAGACGAGCAACAGCATGCTCGATTCAAAGCAGGACATCAGGAACCAAAAACGTGACGGCCCCTCTTCATTTCGCATGTATTCGATCGAGTATATGAATACCACGAGTGAGATGAATGAGACGATTGCACCCATCAACAGGCTAACGGGGTCGATTATCAACCCGAAACTGACCCTGGCACCCGGGATCACCCACCAGTCGAACCCCCGTGTATGTTCGACGGTTCCTTCAAAGGCAGGCAATGCAAGGGACGCAATTATCAGGAATGATATAGCTGACGAAAAGACGACAGCGTAGCCGGACCGCCTTCCAACTAAGGAGAATAGTGTGCTCACGGCGCAAGGCAGTACGATAGATGCCCAGAGGAGAGGCTGTTCCACCTGCACCACCTTTTTTCATGAACATTCAAGGGAAGGGGTCTGGAGTACAATTTGTTCAATACTACAAATAAGACCTGCCATTGAGGGTAGCAACCTAAGCATCATGGGTGCAGCATAGGACGAATGAGCCAGGATCTTTAAACCTCCCATGCGTATGAAGTCTCTTCTTAATTTTTTTTGAGATATAAAGTTTTTCATTATTTAATTTTAATTATCTAATTATATAAAACACTTATCCGATTCCTATTTGGGGCGGGCATTAAGAGCGGGGCACGCAATCGCCTGTTTAATGTATTTATACCACGGCAGGCAATAGAAATCAGGGATAGTAATGGGGAAAGAGATAGAGTCCAAGGTCATTGATGCCCTCAAGAACGTAATGGATCCGGAGACAGGCATGAGCATGGTAGACATGCAACTTATCGACAATGTGGAAGAAACAGACGGCGTAGTGAAGCTCGAGTTTGTCCCCTCCAGCCCGATGTGTCCAATAGCATTCTACCTCGCGCAGGAGATAAAGAAGGCAGTCTTGGGCGTCCCCGGCGTCAAGAAGGCCACAATAAGGTGCAAGGGGCACATAATGGAGGAGCAGATAAACAAATCTGTCAACGAGGAATAAGGACGATGGGGAATGCGATCTGTGTCAGATTTTTTGCTAGCCTAAGGGAGAAGGCGGGAAAGGAAAGGGCAACTTTTGAGTTCAACGATAGACCGACCATACAAGAAGTCTTGGAGAGGGTCTTGGTAGAGATTCCTAGTCTTGAGGGGACATTTTTCAAGGATGGGCGTTTAGACGAGGGGTACAAGGTCATGTCTGGAAAGGAATTTGTGCCCCTTTCAGAGTTCAGAAAAAAGGTTGCCGATGAGAACCTGACCATATTGCCGCCTGTCAGTGGCGGATGATGCTTCCTTCAAGATTGAAAGGGGAGCATCCGGTTATTTCCAGGGTAAGCCTTGAGCCAATTTCCTGAGGCCCCTTGTATTCCCCTTTCACAACCACAGGCTTATAATTGTCTGTCCGCGCGATAGCCCCGATCCCTTTACGTAGGGCGAGGATCGTTGCCTCGACCTCTCTGCCGACCCATTCCTGGTTTCTCTTGGTTTGGATCTCCATCTTTTTTGAAACGAGGATTCTGCTACGGGTCTTTTTGACAGGCTCGGGGACCTGCTTTGCCAAGGCAGCCGGCGTGTGGGGTCGGGGGGCAAACCTAGAGATGTGGATCTTGTCAGGCATTATCGCTTCGAGCACCTCGCAGGTTTCTTTGAAATCGTCTTCTCTCTCGCCAGGGAAGCCGACTATTATGTCAGTGGCGAGTGTCATCTCCGGAAAGCGGCATCGCATGCGCTCTACTGCCTCAATGTATTTGCCGGCAGAGTATCTCCTGTTCATGAGGGAGAGAATCCGGTCGCTGCCACTCTGTAAGGGCATGTGTGCAAACTTGTAGATTTTTTTTGAGGCGTAGCAATCCATTAGCTCGTCGAAGTAAGGCAATACGGAAGAAAGATTGAACATGCCTATTCTGACCTTGAAATCATAGGGCAATGCGGCAATGCGCCTCAGCAGTGTGACCAAGGAAGACCCCAGATCCCGGCCATAGGCTCCCGCATCCTGGGATGCAAGCCTTATCTCCAGCGCCCCTGAGGCACCGGCATTTTCAACTGCCCGGAGTACACCCTCCGTCGGGGTGCTTAGAAGCTTTCCCCTTGCCAACCTTACTATGCAGTAGGAACAATCTCCTAAGCACCCTCTCGAGATTGGGATCGTTTGGACTGCCCCCTTTGTGAAAGGGGCGGGGTTTGGACACGCACTCCCCTTTTTGACGGAGATGACCTTCTCATTCAATGCGCGGGTAAGGTCGTGCAGGTTATTCAGGGTCACTATCGAGATCTCTGGAAAAGCACATCTGAGCAGTCCAGGTTGGGCTGCAGCCATGCACCCAGTAGCGACTACCCTCTTGTTCCTCAGCGACGAGATGTACTTCAGGATCTTGCTTTCTGTTTCCCCCCGGACCGTACACGTATTGACCAAGACGACGTCTGCAGCCCCCTCAGAATCGGCAATTCCAATTGAGTCACTACGGAGCAGTGTAGTGATCACCTCGGAATCTGCCCTGTTGAGCTCGCACCCGAATGTCTTTACGAATACGCGCAACCGGCATTCCCCGGTAGTTAACGGCGGAGATGTCTGATAAGCCTGGTGTAGACCGTCTTCGCAGCAGTCGCCGCGGATGTTCGCTTCCCCCAAGGAGAGGTCTTTCCGACTGAGATCGAAGAGATGACTGATGCCATGTCGCAAGAAGGCGAATCCACGATTGTAAAGGCATCTCCCACAGCCTCAGCCAGGTGGGCATCGCTGCCTGCCACCATCGGAAGTGAGTTGTTCAAGGCGAATTCTTTAGCCCGGGAATTGTACCTGCTCAAGGTAGAGGCGTTGAGAACCTCTATAAGCGGGGAATAGGGAATTAGAAGTCTCGCCTCAGAAAAACCGATCCCATGGCTAAGTGGATCCATCGGGTGTGGGATAATTATCGCGGATCCATCCTGGTGAGCAGCCTCTGCCACGGCTCCTAGGGAGAGTCCCTGAAAACCTCGCTTGGGGTTCAGAATGATAAGGTGGCCTTTGGGCGTGCTTATTTCAACCCCAGGTATCACTAGGAGGCCGAGTTCCTTCGAGAGCCTTATAGAATCTGACTCAGTCAGGATCTGGTCATGGTCGGTTATCGCAATGCCCTGCAGCCCCTTTCTCTTTGCAGCCTCTGCGATTTCCCTCATCGAGGAGCAACCGTCAGGTGATCGATCGGTGTGTACGTGGAGGTCAATCTTCAGCAGCAAGGCAAATCCCTGTCACCTTACTTTTGATCCCGATGGGACGGTCTTATCAGGGATCAGCAGAGCCACTTTTCCATCACCATCCGCAGCGAGTATCATGACCTCTGATTTGAAGCCAAAGAGCACTGTGGGCTGGACGTTCATCAGCACAGCCACATTCTTGTGGAGAAGCTCGTCTGGCGCATAGTACTTTGCTATTCCTGCAACGCAAGATCTGACCCCGAACTCGCCGAGGTCTATCTCCAGATGCAGCAGGTCCCTGGATCCCTTAATCCTCTCTGCGGCTATGATCTCGCCAATGCCTATCTTGGATTTCTTGAACTCGTCTACAGAGACCCTTTCGCCGACATCCTTGCGAGGGAGAAGGATTTCCCGAATCTTCTGGATCTCCTGCGGCGCGATCTTCTTGAAGAGCGGCGATGGCTTGCCAATCTTATGACCCTGAGGCAGAGGCGAACCGGCTTCATCCCAAGGCAGCCGCTCTACATCTGAAGTTAGACCGAGCATCTCCCAAATCCTCTTGGATGTGGACGGCAAGAATGGAAAGATCATGCTCCCGATTGCCTTTACGACCTGTGCAGAGGTGTATAGGGTCGTGGCGGCCTTTTCCGGGGAGGACTTGATTGTGGCCCAAGGGGCGGAGTCGTTTAGGTATTTGTTCCCCTCCCTCGCGAGGCTCATTATAGAGAGGAGTGCATCCCTGAAGCGCTTTTCCTCGAGAAGCGAGGCCGTCTCTACAACCGTTTTTTTGATCAGTGCCAACATCCTCGCATCATTCTCGTCGAGCGCAGGTTCAGGGACTACTGAGTTGAAGAAGCGCTCGATAAAGGTCAGTGTCCTATGCACGAAGTTACCAAGAACGTCCGCGAGTTCGTCGTTGTAGCGTTTCACGAAATCTTCAATAGAGAAGTCCGCGTCCTTGTCAAGGGGGGCGACTGAGATAAGGTAGTAGCGCATCGGGTCGGCTTCAAATGCCTTAAGGTAGTTTTCGATGCTGACATACCACCCCCGGCTCTTAGACATCTTCTTTCCCTCTAGGGTCAGGTACTCGCCAGCTACAACCGCCTCTGGAATGTTGAACTCACCTGTTCCCATTAACATGGCGGGCCAGAATATTGCGTGGTGGTAGATGATGTCCTTGCCTATAAAGTGGATTATCCTGCCATCGCCCTGCCAGTATCTTCTCCATCCGTCTCGATCCGCTTCATTCATGAAGTAGTCCTTTGTGGACGAGATGTAGCCTATCGGAGCGTCGAACCAAACATAAACAACTTTCCCTTCCCCACCCTCCGCCGGGATAGGTACGCCCCAGGACATGTCCCTAGTGATGTCCCAGTCGCGAAGTCCCTCGTTGATCCATTGGAGTGCGTATTTCCGCACATTCTCCGGGATCTTGCTGTTGCCCTCGAGCCATTTCTTAAGCCGATCCTCGAAGGCGGTAAGTCTGAAGAACCAGTGCTTTGTCTTGGATGGGCTTGGCTTTGCGCCGCATATGGCGCACTTCGGATCCTTAAGCTCATTTACCCTCAAGTACCTACCACATGAATCGCAGGAGTCCCCCCTCGCCCCTTCGTACCCACAGAAGGGGCAAACCCCCTCCACATACCGGTCAGGGAGGTACTTATCGCAATTCGGGCATCGGAGCAAGTCGATCTCCTGCTCGTAGATATACCCATTCTTGAGGAGAGTTGTGAAGAAGTGCTGAGTCATCTCGTGATGGATGCTCTCAGTGGTCCTCGAGAAGTGATCGAAGCTACATCCCATCTTCACCAGGTCGTCCTTAATTAACGGATGATAACGGTCAGTGATCTCCTTCGGGTTTACATGTTCCTTTTCTGCCCGGAGGGCAATTGGCGTGCCGTGCTCGTCTGTGGCACAAATGAAGATAACATCCTCGCCCTTTCTCCTCAAAAACCTGACGAAGACGTCGGGGGGGAGGTAAGTCGATCTGAGGTGCCCCAGGTGAAGCCGATCGTTGCTGTAGGGCAGGGCAGAAGTGACTACTATAGGAGCCATAGGCATCACGCTTAACCAATATATTCATTTTTGCTTATTATTTAATGTGTCTTGACTGCCGTGTCGCAGGATGCGAGCTCGACCGTCCCAAAGGAGGCTGCTGCTGGTTATATTGTCTTCCTGACGTGTACTATAAGGATTTATAGCTGTTACATGTTTCCATATTTGAGTGGTAATGATGTCTTACGATTATGAGGCTTTGCTCCAGAGAGGGTTCTCAAAGATACCAGAGAAGGTGTTCAAGTCCACGAAGTATGAGACCCCCAAGGCAGAGGTGGCGGTAATCGGATCGAAGACGCTTATAAATAATTTCAAGGAGATAGCCTCAAGGCTCAACAGAACCCCTAATCATGTACTCAAGTTTATTGTGAGAGAGCTTGCGACCTCCGGAACCATTGAGGATTCGAGAGCATCGCTGAATGGCAAGTTCTCCAAAGAGGTTATCGATGACCTCATAATCAAGTACATAAAGGCCTATGTGCTCTGTAGCTCCTGCAACAAGCCAGACACCAAGTTGGTTAAAGAGGACAGGTTGACATTCATTGTTTGCGAAGTGTGTGGTGCAAAGAACCCAGCCAAGACGTTGATATGAGGGTAGCACATGAAAGAGGAAAAGCTTCTTGTGAAGGTGTGGGCGATTCGGGAAGGAGAAGTGATGGTAGCGGTTTGTGACCCTGCACTCCTTGGAAAGAAGTTCTCTGAGGGCGGGTTACTCCTTGATGTGAATGAGGCTTTCTATAAGGGCGAGCTTGTTTCGGTTGAGGCGGCAGTCGATTACCTAAGGAAGGCCACAGTGGCCAACCTTGTCGGAGAAGTCGCCGTGCGGTGCGGTAAAGAAGCGGGATTGATCCATGAAGATGGTGTTATGAGTGTAAGTGGGATACCCCACGCTCAATTCGTTCTGATATGAGGGGCGCTGCGATGGGGCGCTTCTGTGCCAAGTGTGGAACCGAGTCCAGTTTCTACATCCGAGGGTTGTGTGGCAACTGCTACTGGAAAGAGGTAGACATGGAGATGCCCTCGGACCTCTCTGTGACCATGTGCCCAGAGTGTCGATCTTACCTCCAAGGGAAGAGGTGGATTGAAAGAAGCGAGGCTTCGGATAATGATTTGGCGGTCGCTGCAGCGGAGGCAGGGTTCCTGAGGCAGATGAAATTGCCGGAAGGGATAACCTTGGAAGGTACGAGCGGGGAAATCCTCGATAGGGACGACAACGACCTGCCCAGGGCAATGATACTGAACCTGAAGCTCAAAGAGAAAGCAACACGTGCAGAACACACGACATCGGTGCTCGTTTCAATTGATTATGAGACCTGCGGGGCTTGTACAAGATACTCCAGAAAGGAACACGAAGCGGTCGTACAGATAAGAGCAGACGGGAGAGAGCTTGATGGCGACGACCAAAAACACGTGGAACAGACGATAAACGAGATCTGCAGAAGAGGGGCTGAGAGGAAAAGGGCGGGCATCGTCGAAGTAAAGGAAAAGGAAGGCGGCTACGACATGAAATTCACTACGCTAGCAACCGCCAGGGTTTTTGCAAAAAGGCTACGTGAGGATTATGGGGCATCGGTTCAGGAGAGCCCCAAACTAGTCGGCGTGGATAGGAGGACTGGCGGGAGGGTCTACAAGAACACCATCAGCATCAAAATGCCAAGGCTCAGGGCCGGGGACCTTGTTTCGCTCCGCGATAATGTGTACTTGCTCACCGGGTTTGACCGCGGCCGGGCAGTAATAAAAGACATGAGAAGCAGGGAGCACAGAACCCTTAGTTTGGACGAGTATGCCGCGCTTGAGAAGTTAACCGACGACGAAGTCAAGAGGGTCAGGTTGGATGGGAGGACGAGCAATCACGCGGACTTTTACGATTTGAAGGATGCCAACTTCATTGAGGTCCCCCCGGAGATAGTTCCGCCTGAGATGAAGATCGGAGAGGAGGGTCTTTTGATAAGACACTCAGGCAAGGAGGCAGTTTACATGTTTACTAAGGGAGAGAGGCGGGACAGGGGTTAAGCGGTTTTTGTGTTTTTCTGTTCCTCAACGAGTGAGTTGGCGTATGGCGGGCCCGTCGGGATTTGAACCCGAGACCAACGGGTTTCTTCGGTCTCTTAAAAGCCCGCTGCTCTACCGTACTGAGCTACGGGCCCCCCTGATGTTAGGGGAAGGTTGTCTTATTAATATTTTTAATCCAATGCCAGAGGGGATTTGAACTAGAGATTTATTTATTTGAATGAGGAAACATCTCATCTTCAAGGCGAAGAAGATGAAGTTTGGTAAACCAAGGGGAACACGCGACTTCCTGCCCGAAGAGATGAAGATCAGAAGGGAGATCATGGACAGAATAAGGGCTATTTTTGAACTACATGGATTCGAAGAGATGGACACGCCGGCATTGGAACTCTGGGAAGTTCTTGCAACCAAGGGCGGGGAAGAGGTTGAAAGGCAGATCTACAAGTTCCAAGACAAGGGCGGGAGGTGGCTGGGGCTTAGGTTCGACCTTACGGTCCCACTTGCGAGGGTCATCTCAAACAACCCCGATTTGCCCAAGCCATTCAAACGATATTGCATTTCAAAGGTCTGGAGGTACGAGGAGCCCCAAAGTGGCAGGTTTAGGGAGTTTGTGCAGGCAGACATCGACATAGTCGGAACGCCTAGAATTGAGGCGGACATGGAATGCCTCTCGACCGCTGTTGATGCACTCCGAGAACTTGGCTTTGACGGCTTCGAAGTCAAGATTAACAACAGGAAGATCCTTGAGGGGATGGTCGAGGTCCTTGGGGTTGAGAACAGGATCGCCGATGGCATATTCCATGCGCTCGACAGGCTCGAGAAGGTCGGGGAAGGGGAGGTTGCGAGGGCGATCAGAGCGCTTGGCGTAGAGGAGGGGAAGGTTTCAAGGCTGCTCGATTTTACTAGGTTCAAGGGCGATGAAGCCATCGCGTACGTCGAAAACGAGCTGAGGTCTAACAGCAAGGCAGTAGAGGGCATAAATGAATTGAGGAGGATGATGGAGCTCTCCAAGGCTTTTGGTCTGGATGGGACGATTGTAGTTGACTTTAGCCTTGTAAGGGGGCTCGACTACTACACCGGGCCTGTATTTGAGGTTAAGACGAAGAGCAAAGGGATCGGAAGCATCGCGGGGGGCGGGAGATACGACCGCTTGATTGAGAAGTTCGGAGGGGCTCCCACGCCTGCAACGGGAATCTCGTTGGGCGTAGAGAGGCTTTACGAAGTACTTTCAGGGGAAATGAAAGGTTGCACTGCGCCGGCGACGAAAGTCTTCATTGCGAGCATTGGCGAGGAAAACATCCCCGAGTCGGTCAAAATTTGCAGAGAGTTGATCAAGAATGGGATCCCTTCCGAGACTGACTTGATGGGCAGGAAGCTTGGAAGGCAGCTCGAGTATGCCAGCTCAAGAGGCATACCCTTTGTACTGATAGTGGGATCCGAGGAGCTTAGGACCGGCACATTCAAGCTCAGGGAGATGGAAAGGAAGATAGAGCATCCAGTAAGGCTGGAAGACGTCCCTTCTTTCATAACTAAGCTCGGAGGGTCACCTCAACAAGCTCCCGGCTAAGAATGCTACGAGGGCCAGAATCATCCAGTACCTTACCTGGGTCTTGACTTTCAGTGCCGACTCCTTTCTGCTGTCCTTTATGATCCTATAAGATGAATAGGCGAACCCCATATCAACAGGCACGACCAGCAAAATGTAAGCCAAGCTTAGCTGCTCAAAGACATACGGAAAAGGAGTTATAGCAACAGCAGCAAGGTAGAAGAACGCTGAGACCAAAGCCGCAGCCCTTTCCCCCCTAACCACAGCCACCGTCCTGATCCCTCGCAACATGTCCCCCTCCGTGTCTGCTATGCCCTTAGTCACCTCCCTCCCGGTATTGGCGAGGAATGCGAGTAGGAAAAAAGTTACAGAGGTTACATTGACAGACCCCAAGATGACTATCCCCCCGTAAAGGAAGGGCATCGCTACGCAATAGGAAACCATCAAGTTTCCCCAGATTCCAGTCCTTTTACCGTAGAAGTTGTATAAAGCGGATACCACGAAGGTCAGTACCGCCACGAAGACTGCGCGTTCTTTGAAAGGGAGTGCGGAGAGAATGCCTATTGCGCCAGTCAACGCAGAGATTATTAATGCAACAGTTTTAGAAATTGCGCCCGATGGCAGTGGACGACCTGGTTGATTCACCCGATCTATCTCCAAATCGACATAGTCGTTCATCGCCATTGAGGAGGCAGTAAGGAAGAAAGAGACTGAGAATCCAAGCCCCATCTCGAAAAAGGAAGGGATCCTGCCCAAAACAGCAATCTCTCCTATTATTACTGCCAGACCCATCATTAGAGAGTCTGTGGGGCGTACCAACCGCAGGATCGCAACAAGGGTCTCATAGATTGACTTCGGTTGTGTCATAGTAAGTGATCTCACCCTGCCTATCTATAACTGCCAAGATAAGATCTTTCTTTGACAGCTTGGCGGACTCGGATATGGAGGCGATGTCTGAAACTCTGACCGTCTTCCCTTCGATTACACCATAGACAAGGTATTTTGCCGGCTCCTTGCCGACTGACGCACCTCGCTCATACACCCGGTATTCCAACTTTGGCCCGAAGCCAGGCTTTACAGTGTAGCCTCTCTTCCTGAGGTCGGAGTAAAGTAAAAATTTCAGCCAGATCTCTGGCTCGTAACCCTCGAACTGCCTCAAGAGTGAAGGAAAGTCCAAAACGCCCCCCTGCTCATCGTACACGGCAATTTTTTCGCGTTCGAGGAGGTACAGCACTTCAACGTCGTTGAGCTTAAGGACACCTTTCTCCATAGTACCGACGGCACCTTGCTGGTGCAGCCTGTCAGCATCAGGCCCACTTATGATACATTGGTTTCCCGTGATGATGGCTTTGGGCAAGGATTCGGGCAATGAGAACACCTTTAAGACGAAGTAACCCAGAGGTTCTCTATATGCTCTTCGAGGAGGCATTCTCCAAATTCCTAGAAGATTGCAATCGCCTACTGATTGTCGGCGTAGGGAACAGATTGAGGGGCGACGACGCTGCGGGCTGTTCAGCCGCAAGGATCCTGCGGAGCAGGTTGAGAGGCAACGTCCTAGTCTTGGATTGTGGAGGCGTCCCTGAGAATTTTACTTTAGAGATGAAAAGATTCCAACCTAGCCACATCCTGTTCATCGATGCTGTCGACATGGGGCTCAACCCTGGAGAGTTCAGGCTTGTAGAGGGCGAAGAATTGGTTGAGAGATCATTATCCACCCACAAACAATCGCTGAAGCTAATATTTTTAATATTGAAGGAGGGGATCCCAGGGGTCAAGATAAAACTGTTGGGGATCCAGCCGAAAACGATAGATTTCGGTAAAGGGATTAGCTCCCAAGTAAGGAAGGGCGTAAGAACTGCTGCGAATAAAATAATCGAGTTATCAGGGGGTTCGATTCTTGATAAGGACGATCGAGTGGAAAAATGATGGTGTTTACATAATCGACCAAACAGCCCTGCCAGACGGGTTGAGGATCATAAGGTGCGAAGATCATGAAAGGCTCGCAAATGCCATCGAGCGAATGGAAATTAGGGGGGCGCCAGCCATAGGCGTTGCGGCAGCAATGGGCATAGCACTAGCAGCCAAGAACAGCAATGGATCCGAACTGCAGGAGCAGCTATTGAGGGCGTACAACAGACTGAAGTCCACGAGACCAACCGCCAGGAATCTTTTCTGGGCACTGGAGAGGATGAGAAGGGTTTGGGAAGGCTCGTTAAACGAAAGTGAGAATGCCATCAAAGAGAGGATCATAGACGAAGCCTTGGCGATAGCGGAGGAGGATGTTGCAGTTTGCAGAGCCATCGGGAAGAATGGAGCTGCATTGATCTCTGATGGGGACGGAGTCCTCACCCATTGCAACGCGGGTGCGCTTGCGTGCGTCGAACACGGAACGGCGCTGGGCGTAATACGGACAGCCTTCGAAAATGGCAAAAGGTTTGTCGTTTATTCGTGCGAGACGAGGCCCTTGCTTCAAGGCGCCAGACTAACTGCTTTCGAGTTGAAGCATGAGAAGATCCCCTTCAAGCTGATAACGGACAACATGGCGGCTTATGTAATGAAAAAAGGCCTAGTGAAGAAGGTGATAGTGGGCGCAGATCTGATAACCAGGTACGGGGACGTCGTCAACAAGATTGGAACTTATGGTCTGGCTGTTTTAGCCAAGCACCACAACATCCCGTTCTATGTCGCTGCACCTCTCTCAACAGTAGACCTCAATGCGGATCCAGATTCTGTAATAATAGAGGAGAGGTCACCATCTGAAGTGACCCACATCCGCGGGGTGCGGATTTCGCCGGAGGACACAGAAGCCCTGAATCCCGCCTTCGATCTGACACCGAGACAACTGGTATCGGCAATAATAACCGAGAAGGGGGTGGCTTACCCCCCGTACGATCTTTCATTCCTTTTCAGGCAAGGTAACAATTGAATAAACAGGGTAGTTTGCTGAATCGTCGATCTCCTTCTTCCATTTTTCTCCAACGGCAATCAAGACAAACACCCCTGCGATCTCTGCCTTGCTTCTCTTGACCATGTTGACTAATGCCTTGAGCTGTTCGCCTGAACGGACCACATCATCGGTTATTAAAATGCCGTCCCTCTTCTCGATTCCATCCTTCGGCAGGTAAAGCGAGACTTGGATTCCTGCCTTTGAAACAGTATAAGTTTCCTCAATAAAATTTGATACACCGATCTCCTTCTCTTTCTTTGCATATAAAAGAGGGACGCTGAAGGCGGAGGCGATGTGGACGGCCAGCGGGATACCATCAACAGCCACCGTGAGTACTTTGCTGACCCTCCTCCCTGCAAGCCTCTGAACCACGTGGTCGGCAACATATCTCAATAGCAGAGTATCGCCAAGAACTTTAGTGTTGTCTAAGAAGCCGCCCTTATCAAATGAAATCTTGTCCATGATGTGGCTTGTGACATCGTAACCTTTCTCCAATTTATCCAAAATGGAGGTGGCCCTTTCAGGGCTTGGCAAGATGTGCCCCTTAACATAACGGTTAAGCACAGTTATTGGAATGCCAGTGAGCTTCATCAGTTCTTGGTATGACTTTACACTCTTTGTAAGCCTCAGAAACTCGACTGCGCGTATCTGGCGCTTGAGATATTCATAGCGGGTCTCATCGCTCATCCGGCTGCATCTCCATAGACAATATAATTTTAAATGGCAATTATGTTATAAATTTTACATATCTATTGAAAACCTCTTGCTCTCCACCACCCCCCTGCTGTCTTGGTATTTCCCCGAGTATGGGCGCGAGGAGGGCATATTCAACTCGTTGAAGACAATCTGGACAAAACGTTCCCCTTTCGATATTAATATCTCCCTCCGGCCTAGGTTTGCGACCGAAATTGTGAGCTGCCCCTTGAACCCTGGGTCGACAAATGCAAAGCTTCCCATAAGGCCTTCTCGGGCGAAGGAGGATCTGATAAACAGCTCCCCTGCGATAGAGGAGGGGAGTTCGACTCTCTCGAGCGTGTAAACAAGGGTTTGGGAACCGCTGGGGATTTCCACATCCAGTCCTGCTCTTAAATCATATCCAGACGGTGACAAGCACTCGCTCGAGAAAGGATCTATCTTCAACATCCCCTCGTAAATGTACCGGAGTATGGTAGTATCGGACAATATTGTCAACCGCTTCACCTCAATTCAAGGCGGAAAGGCACAGTTACGCCTTTTTCAGCAAGATCGGTATCATACCTGCGGAAAACCTCTAATGGCATTGCTTGCAGTATAACTTCGCAGAAAATATCGACAGTGCCCTTAAGGAGATGCCCCACCCACGTGCCGTCATCATTCCCTAAAGCTACATGGAGATGAATGAATGGCTCGCCCTCAAGGAGCGAGATATTCCCGGTTCCTAAGACCTCCGCATGAAGACTGATTTCTTTCTCCACGCCTTTTCTGACTATTATGTTGGCGTTCTTTAAAGCACCGACGAAGGAGAGGATCACCGCAGACTGAAGCTTTTCATCCCTAGCAACAGTCTTGAGGGAAGAGATAATCTCTTCGCCTTCATCGAGTCTTATGAGCAACAAGTTTTCTGCACGGACGGACTTCATGTTCTTCGCCTGTTATTTTAATTAGGCTTCAGTTATAAAAGGCGATCCAGTTAAGAGAGCTTCATTAAAAGTGGTTTATAATTACAGATTATTTTAGTTCATGATAAAAGTTTAAATACCATAAATGAAGTTTGACTTAAAGCTACGACCATAGAAAAGCGATAGCAAAATGGAGGATTAGAATTGGTCGAGGTATTGAAGAACTACATAAATGGAGAATGGGTCGAATCTAACACCACTGAAACATTGGATGTCATAAATCCGGCTACCCTGGAGGTCCTTGCTAAGGTCCCAAAGTCTACAAACGATGAGGTCAAGGAAGCGATCAAAGCAGCAAAAGAAGCTTTTTGGGAGTGGAGGAGTACACCACCGTCCACGAGGGTGAGATACCTCTTTGAGTTCAGGAGCCTTCTCGACCAGAATTTTGAGGAGATCTCCGAGATCATCGTGAAAGAGCACGGCAAGATACTCGATGAGGCAAGAGGTGACCTGAAGAGGGGTATAGAGACTGTGGAGTTGGCTTGCGGCATTCCTATGATGATGGTAGGCGACATCGAGGAGGACGTCGCAAAGGGTATCGACGAGGCTTATGTAAGAGAGCCTCTCGGAGTCACCGTCGGGCTTACGCCTTACAACTTCCCTGCCATGATCCCATTATGGTTCCTGCCTCTTGCAGTCGCCTGCGGAAACACATTCATACTGAAGCCCTCAAGCCAAGTCCCGCTAACCGCAAAACGTATCATTGAGCTTGCTGAGGAAGCAGGGTTCCCGCCGGGCGTAATTAATCTGATAAACGGAAGCAGAAACGTCTCTGATGTGCTCTTGTCGAGCTACGATGTGAAAGCAGTCTCATTCGTCGGATCCACCCCGGTAGCAAGGCACATCTACAAGAAGGCTGCCGAAACGGGCATGAGGGCGCAGTGTCAAGGCCAGGCGAAAAATTTCATAGTGATTATGCCCGACGCAGACATGAAGAGTACGATCGCGTCGTGCATAACCTCGGCGTGCGGCTGCACAGGGCAGAGGTGCCTAGCGGGCGAGAACTTCATACCCGTGGGCGAAGCATACGAGCCCTTCAAGAGGGCACTCGTCGAGGCAGCATCAAAAATCAAGATCGGATATGGACTTGAACCAGAGACTCAGATGGGCCCGCTTGCATCAAAGAGCCAGCTTGACAAAGTGATCGAATACATTGAGAAGGGTGAAGAAGAAGGCGCCAAGCTCCTGCTTGACGGTAGGAAGTTCAAGTGTGAAAAGTACCCCAACGGGTATTTCATTGGTCCCACAATATTCGACGAGGTCACTCCAGACATGACCATATTCAAAGAGGAGGTATTCGGTCCATTCATGTGCATTAGGAAAGCCGAGTCGCTCGACGAAGCCATTGAACTCGCGAATTCATCAATCTATGGGAACGCTGCCTCGATCTTCACCAGTAATGGCAAACATGCAAGGGACTTTTGGTACAAGGTGGAGGCCGGCAATATCGGAGTTAACATCGGTGTTGCAGCCCCGATTGCATTCTTCCCGTTCAGCGGATGGAAAGAGTCTTTCTTTGGAGATCTCCATGCCCAAGCTATGGATGCGGTGGAATTCTACACCCAGAAGAAGGTCATAATATCAAGGTGGTTCTGAAATGCAGTTGGGGACATTTGGTGCCATACTTAAATTCGCATCCGAGCTAGAGGAGGCTGCCTCCAATTTTTACGAGGGGGCAGCTAAAAAGGCTTCATTAGACTTGCAGAAAACCTTCACCGACTTCGCGAATGTCTCTAAGAAAAACAAGCAAATGATCGAAAGGACCAGACGCATGGAAATGCAGGAGATGATCCTAGAGGCCATAACTGGCATAGACAGCGACAACTACAAATTCGATATGACAATATCTTCAGAAGATAAGGAAAACGTGGAGAGGGCAATCGAGATCGAAAGCAAGACCAAGAAGTTCTACGAAGACAGCATGGAGAAACTCGGCTTTTTGCCCAACGTGAAGAAAATGTTGGCTAAATTTGCTTCTGAAAGGCAAGATAGGATCAAGAGGCTTCAAGGCCTCTGAATTTTACTTTTTTGCACATCCTATTACAAAGCAGTACGCTAAAAGCAGTACGCTAAGCAGCTACTGGTGGGGCTGCCCGGATTTGAACCGGGGTCACGAGGGCCCAAGCCTCGCAGTCTAGACCAAGCTAGCCTACAGCCCCTCGAAGTAAGAAAGGATTGATAGGCGGCTATTATAAGTATCGCTGCGGCGCTGCCACTAGTTGCATTAGAAATGCAAGCCTGCCAAGGTCTTAATATGTAGAAGCAAAAAGCCTGACCAGGCGAAGGGATCCATACTCCTTGCAGATTAGAAATCATATTAAAATGCGTTGACAAATATTATAAGAAATAAAAGATCATTCACAGTCATCTACCTAGTGGATAAAAGCGGATTCGATATATGCAAAGCAGAATGGCTTTTGCGAGTGCCTGCAAAAATGCCCCATTGCAACTTCGGCTCCATCGTTCCCATACGAAGCGATAAACGACTGAGTTCTATGAGCTGAGAATGGCGCCTGGGGTGGGATTTGAACCCACGAGTCTGTTGCCAGACAATGGCTTAGCAAGCCATCGCCTTACCAGGCTAGGCAACCCAGGCTTCGAGCCAAGACCAAAAGAGACAGCGTTAGTTAAATATTTTATTTGCAATTGGTGCGGCAGCCCCCCAGAAGTGGGCAGCCTGCGCAACAATGCCTTTGGACACCCAGCATCCATCCCGTTTTCCTGCGAACGACACTGTCCAGACTTAGGGCCGCTCCCTTCCGGGCCTAACCCGTTTCGCCTAGCTAGCGGAAGGTTCATCCCTCCGGATGGACCTTGCCCGCTCCAGCGCCCCCACAGGGCGAGACTTCTACGCTGCATGTCCATCAGCATTGCTGCCGGTTTTGCCGCCTCCCAGAGTTACTGGCCCTACCTTCACGACCGTTTGTAGATCAGAGGAGGCCGAGCCCTCCGACCCTACCTGCCGCACCACTTGATTCATTTACTCAGTCATTTATCAGCATATCGCAGAAGTTCAGGTGCAAACTTGGCTCTTCTGAGCAAATTTATTCAAACGGCAGATTTTCCAATCCCCAATAGGGAAAATACTTCGCAGGCACGACATATCTTCCTGCTGGATGGAGCACCACAGATACTGCAGTGCTCCATTTTTGATGACAGTATTTTTTCTTCGAGCATCTCAGAAAGGGAATCTGAAACGTTCACTATGGAGTTCTTGGTACCAGGGTGGTCAGCCTCAAGTCTATTCAAAAGATCCCTTATCTCGTCTCTCAGGGAGGCCCTTACATATGGGCATTCTCTCTGGTAAAGGTCATAGCCCTTCGCATAAACATAAACTGCAATCTCTTTTTCTGGGATGTAGCGCAAGGGCTTCACGCGGGGGATGAAACCCTCCCTTGCAACAAGAGGCATAGCCCCTGCCCTACCAATCCGCTCAACGTCTCCCCGAAATAAGTTGATCAAGAAAGTCTGTGCTTCGTCGTCAAGGTTATGTCCAGTAGCCACCTTGGTGGCTCCCAATTTCAACGCCAGGTCATTCAGCAACCGCCTCCTGAGTATTCCACAGAAACTGCACCCCAAAAGCTGAATGCCCTTCGATTTTGCGATCGCGCATATCTCTTCGAGGGTGTAACCGTAAGCATCTTTGAACGTGAACGTATAATGCTGGAGCTCAAGCCTTCTGGCTACCTCATTTGCGATCCGGATGCCTTCCTCCCGGTACCCCTGGACTCCCTCGTCAATTGTCACAGCAAAAAGTTCTGTGCCGTACCGCCTTTCGAGCTTTGAGAGTATATGTGCAAGAGCTATGCTATCCTTCCCTCCAGATAAGGCGATCATAATCCTGTCATCGCGTGTAAAGAGCCCCTCTCTCTTTATGGTCTTGAAGGCAGTTCTTTCAATGCTCTTAGTGAAACAGCGTTTGCAGAGGGCTTCTCCGGACTGCCTTCTGAAATAGAAGCAAGGCCTTCCGCACCTGCACTCTGCGGGCATTTTGCTGCTCACCTCAGGATCATCCGAATTTGAATGAAGGGAAGAGAACGAAGCTCATCGAGATATTAAGGACCAAGATCACGAGGCACATCCACCTTAGTAAATTAGACAGTTGAATCGCCCTTCTCTCATTTCTGAAAACCGACCTGAGCAATATTGCCGCAAGTTTGTCCCCGTCAAGACCCGTGACGGGCATCATGTTGATTAGACCTATGTTTATCGAAAGAAGGTAAAACCATGAGAGTGAACCAAGAATGTAGAATGAGCCCATGGAAGGAATAAATGGGAATCTTGGCGCATAGTACGGGAATGAGTTTATCCCTATGTATGACGCATTCCTTGAAGGGGATTGCCCGAGCGTGAAGTTGATCTCGATAGTTTTTCCATCGCGAATTATCGAAAATGGGACTGTAGAGTTTGGAGGTATTGCGGAAAGTGTGGAAGAGAGAGACTCTGCGTCTTTAATAGGTGAACCGTTTATACTAGTTATTACATCCCAATTCTTTAGGATGCCGTCGGCTGGTGAGTTGGGCACTATCTCGGTGATCTGGATGCCACTCGGGTCAGCGTTGTAAATCGGTGCTAGCACGATATTCGAATTGGTCAAAAGGATCAAAGCCAATAGCCCCATCAGTATGTTTGCCGTAGAACCGGCACTGAAGACCCTTGCTTGGGCAGATTTCTTGGCTTTGGTAAGGTCTTCTTCATCTGGTTCTACGAAAGCACCAGGGATAACTGCGAGTAAGAGGAGCCCAGTACTTTTGACCTTAATATTTTCCGCCCTTGCAGCCACTCCGTGGGAGAATTCATGGAATATGATGATTATCGCCAAAGACAACCCGAAAAAGAAGAGGGTGTTGAAGTTCAGAGAGAGGGTTATTCCAGGTATCAGAGGAGAGACGGGGGTTGCGGATTCAGTCTTGAAGAAGATATAGAAGAGGTTCCTGCCCAGTATATATGTGATGTAGACCATGCCCCCTATTGAAATAGCCACGCCCAAAGTCCAGAAAACCCTCCAAAAAGAACGAAGGGCACGACCGGCTCGATCTATCAAAGAATTGAACCTCGTAGTCCTCCACATGATCAGGAAGGGATGGATTTCAAAACTCTTTGGAAGAAACTGTCTGCCAATATAAACGATTGACCAGAAAGAAAGCAATATAGCCAAAAAAACAACCCAAGACTCCAAATGAATCCCCCAACAATATTAGAACGAACCTACAACATGGTATCAGTGATAGTCGATGAGTATAGTCTCTATTATAACTGTCGGAGATGGAAGACAGGCCGAAGAGATTGCAAGACGGCTAGTTGAGGAAAAACTTGCGGCTTGTGTCAACATACTCCCCTCGGTGAGATCAGTATATAGGTGGAAAGAGAGGGTTGAGGAAAGTAGCGAGTTCATGCTCATAGTTAAGACTGATCAAAGGGTCTTTGAAAAGATGAAAAGAAGAGTACTCGAGCTCCACAGTTACGAGTTGCCCGAGATAATTGCGCTCAACATATCTGAAGGGCTCAAGAGTTATTTGGACTGGATTAGTGCCAATGTTGAATGAATGAGTGGAAAGAATGGCAAAGAAAGTCGCGCCCGCATATGTGTCCAGAGAAGTCAGCTACGATGACTACCATTGGGAATTGCTGGACCGCTTGAGGAGGAAGGCATTGGACGTGATGGGCGCACTGAACAAGCACGGCCTTGAGGGGATGGTGCATGGTAGTGTCGCGAGGGGAGATGTGAATCCGAAGAGCGATATCGACATAATAATTCCTGAGACGACTGAGTCGTTCATTATAGAGGGGGCATTGACAAAAAGCGGGTTCCCCATCGAGGCGAGGGAAGTGAGCCAGGCGACACCGGTCCATACTGTCAAAGCCACAATTTACATCGATCAAATGCTTAAGGTCACTTTTCCGTTAATTCCCATGAGAGGCAAGGAGAGGGAATTCTACAAGTTTGGAGGGGAGGCGGGCATTTCAGAACTCGAGGCCAGATTGAGGGTACCTGGAATCGACAAAAGACTGATGCTTATCGTCCCTACAGACTACGGCCATGTGGAACGTTCAGTCCTCTCGTATGAAGCAGAGGCTGCTAGGATTGTTGGGGTCAGTCTAGAAACGGTAATTGAGAGGGTGAGGGTCCTTACGCGGAGGGATAAAATAGGTAGAACTGGGATTTTCTTCAAGAGGACTCTCCAAGAGGATGAGACTTTCGAAGGGGTGTTATCAGAACGCCTGTCCAAGGATCCGAGCCTAAGGAGGCTACTTCGACAGCGCCGAAAAAGATGAGTTGTTGAGAAGGATTTGGGAGTCTTGTTTGTGTCGTAATCCCTCGATGCCCATTACTTGATATTCGTATGGAACAGTATTGCCCTCCGGGATTAAATACGGGGCTGTCTGTTGGGGGGCAACGTATGAATGGCAAGCGTGCAGCTTTGGCAATCAGCCTGTTTGCACTGGTCTATATTTCAACCTGTCTCAACGGGGTTAGGGGCGAGGAGAATTCTAGCGCAATCCAAGAAAGATTTCAAATCGTAGTTGGCGAGTGGCTGAATTTCTTTCAGGCAAATCTCGAGTGGTTCGCCTCAACGATAGTCAGTTTTATGAAGTATGCGGTGAAGACGCTTTACTTCGCGGTAGGATTGGCAGGTTTTGTCATGTGGGCGTCTGGATTCTCTCGATATACTGGAAAGAAGTTGATAATCGGGGCCATCGCAATGGCGATTGTTTCAGAGATGCTTCTTTAAAAAATCAAATCCCAGCAGTTTTAATATCTTTCGCATCCACCTGATCACTCATGGACAAAAATCTTCCTCAGGGTTGTAGATTATGTTTGAAAGGGAGCAAGATGGTGCTCTTTGTCACTGGGATTTGCGAGAAGAGCTGTTTCTATTGCCCGCTCAGCGATGTAAGGAAGGGGAAGGACGTGATCTTCGCAGATGAAGTCCCCGTAAAAAATGATCTCGAGATCATACTTGAATGCAGAGCCATTGATGCCGAAGGGACAGGCATCACGGGAGGGGATCCACTGATAAAGGCAAGGAGGACTTTGAAGTATGTGAAGCTGTTAAAAAAGGAATTCGGACGGGAACACCACATCCATCTCTACACCAATGGAATGCATGCGGAGAGAGACCTGCTGAAAAAACTCAAGGATGCAGGTCTCGATGAGATAAGGTTTCACCCTGACAGGAAATTTTGGGACAGGATAGCTGTTGCAAAAGAGGTGGGGATCTATACAGGTGCAGAGTTGCCGGCAATACCTGGAGAAGAAGGGAAGGTAAAGGCTTTCATTGAGTATCTAGTGAAGGTAAAAGCAGATTTCCTGAATTTGAATCAATTGGAATTCGCCCCAGAGAACGCCCTCCAGTTGATACAGCGCGGGTATTCTCTGGAAGAGGGCGATATGTCGGCTGTAAAAGGGAGCGAAGAAACGGCGCTCAGCATAATAAAATGGGCAGTTGGGGAAGGCATCCCGTTGCCGATTCACTACTGCCCCAGTTCTGTTAAAGACGCAATCCAAACAAAGAAGCGGCTCCTGAGAAGAGCGAACAATGCCCGTAGACCTTATGAAGAGATTCTTGAAGACGGACTTGTTGGTAAGGTGTTAATGAGGATACATTCATGCGACCCTAGGGAGGTTAGGAGAAAGCTTCACGAAAATGCAGGGATTCCGTTATACGCCATCGGAGTATCAGAAGATGGAAGGTTCCTTGAGCTTCACAGAAATTTCCTTGGGCTGGCAAAAAAAGCCTTTAAAGATGCGGACTTTGAGTATATTCAGTCGTATCCAACATTCTCAAGGGAGAAGTTCGCAGGATACCCTTGCTAGCTGACTTGAAAGCGGAGCAGAGCCGCAATCCCACCCATATTATAGAGCTGGGAGCCTTTCTCGTGTTCACTACCTATGAAAAAGACCTTCCCGCCGTATTTCTCGGCGTTCTTGCAGAGTTCTTCCAGATTTCTTTTATAATCTATGGGGGCGGTCTTTATCAGGCGATCGGAAACCAACAGCATCTCGACGGCACCACTATTGATGCTTTTTTCAACTTCTCCAAGGCCGTAAGCTACTAACTTTGGGTTTTTAGAAAGGCGCGACAGGAGCTCATCAATAAGCTTGGAATCCCGGACTATAAGAGTGTCTTCCAATATTTTAGACAGCGCCCCTCTATTCATCACTTCCCTCACACCTGGCGTCCCAACTGTAGATGTAGACTCCTCAGACAGGTTGAGTCCACGGTGTCTCTCCTTCAGATATTTCCCAAACTCATTCTTTGTAAACCCAGGACCGGCAAGGACAATACTAAAAGCTTCGTCCTTGATAATTCTCATCAATTCTTCTTCTATCGAACTGAAGTATTTTAATTTCAAGGAGCTTCTGTCACTACTTTCCAAGTATTTACCAGGAATGTTTGAAGTTATTGAAACGGCCTCGTGGACCTCATAATCCTTTATAATGTAAATAGTTGCTTCCTGATCGTCCAATGTCACAACTATAACCTTTGGTCTTGATTTTTTTACTGCCCTGTCAAGTCGTTCTTCAAAGAATGAAGTCCAATTCTCTTTAATTATCCTAAGGCGATCACGTGGACCCAATGCAAACGAATGATAGGAACCCAATATATTCATGTCTTCAGGAGCCGAAACAATTTTACCTCTTATCCTGAGTTTTCCTGTAAAGCTCTGGATTCCTGTGTCTTCGACAATAATGCATAGGAAAACCCTCTTTCGCCCCACACGCTCCTCTGAATCCCCTCTCGAAACTTTGATCTCACGCGTGGTACTTCCGCAGATCCGGTCTCCAGACTCGATTATGTTATAAAGGTGCCACAGGTCATCCTCATCCTCTACCTCTACCTCGACACATCCCCTTTTCTTATCGAATTCTATGACGCGCAAACTTTAGCACCATTCCAATAACGATATCTGCTACACTTTTGAATTTCCCTTGTACTACCATGTCTGATCGTGACTACGATATAAGAGATGCCAGAACTGAAGATTTGGATTCGATCTATCAGATTGAATTGAGCTCATTCCCCGATCCGTACCCGCGAGGTCTCTTGAAAGCTTTCTTTTTCATACCAGGGTCCATTGTCGTAGCCGTCTCTAGAGGGGAGGTCGTCGGTTATGCCATCGGAATAATAAGGGAGGATGATTTAGGGCACATAGTTTCAATTGCTGCCGCCGAGAACATCAGGAGGCGCGGTGTTGGTAAATTGCTCCTTATGGAGCTCATAGCCAGGCTTTCTAGATCGGGTGTAAAGAGGATTGTCTTGGAGGTGAGAAAGTCCAATATTGAGGCAAAGAGGCTCTATCATAAGTTTGGGTTCAAGAAGAAGAAAGAAATTACAGGATATTATAAAGATGGGGAGACTGCCGAGGTAATGGAACTCACTTTATGATTTCGTCGAATACCATGATTTTTATGTTCTGAGGCCTCTTTGCGATGTTCCCGATCCTTGCACCTACCAGATAGGATACCCCTTTGCTGTTTGAAATGTCAAGCAGACGCTGTGTCACCACTCCGTCGAATATGACTGCGAACGGCTTGGTCTCTGAGTTCTGCAACAGTTCAGCGAGCTCTCTCACTGCAACTTTTTGTTTGACTTCGAAACCCTCGTCGGTCAGCACACCCTCAAGACTGCCCTGCAGCTCTTTAACCAGCGAGCGGAGCTTCTCAAGCTGAACCTCAGGGATCTCTATACGTGGCTCTGGTTTTTCTGGTTCAGGCTTCGTTGGTTTCTCTGTTTCAACGAGCTTTTGCGATTCGGGCAAGCTTACGACATGCTCTTCGACTTTGGATTGTTTTGTCTTCACTTCGGCTTCGACGTGCTCTCTCTTCTTCTCGCCCATCATGAGCAGGTACTGTTCAGCAGGTATCTTTGCCCTCAGGTACTTGGCAAGCTCTTTCCCAGTCAAGTCCTCGACTTCTTTTCCTGGAGGCGCCCTGGCAACGTAATCAATGTCGGCAACTTGGAACAACTCACGCAGGATTAGCTCTCCTCCCCGATCGCCATCCACAAACGCAATTATGGTTTTCTTCTTGCTGAGGTCTTTAATCGTATCCGGTACTGAGGCGCCATCCATCCCTATCACATTCTTGTAACCATGGCGAAGCATGTTTACTACGTCCGCGCGTCCCTCAGTGACTATGACCGTGTCGGATTTGTCTACGTCAGGACCGCATGGCAAGTTGTCAGGACCGTATTTGCCTATTGCGTGAACCCTGACAGACTTCATGATCTCCTCGGACAGCTCCTTAATTTCGAAGGCGCCTTCTGTCTCCCAATGGATCAGTATGTCGCGTGCCCTGTCAATTATCTTGCGCCTCTTTTCTTCCCTAACATCCTCAATTTTTTTGATCTCGACCCTTGCCGTGCAAGGTCCCACTTTGTCTATGGTCTCGATCGCCGCTGCAATAATAGCAGTTTCAACGCGATCCAGACTCGAAGGTATGACGACCTCGCCGAATGACTTTCCGGATTTCGATTCCATGTCCACCTGAATTCTGCCTATGCGCCCGCTTTTCTGTAGTTCTCTGAGATCCAAATCCTCGCCCAGGAGGCCCTCGGTCTGTCCGAATATCGCCCCGATCACATCCGGCTTGTCGACTACCCCGTCGATTTCTATATTTGCGTAAATAGTATACTTTGCAGTTGTCGGCGTGCCGCCCATATGCCATGCCCCCCAAAAAATCAGGCCGTATCCAGGCCAAAGGCGGCGAAATTATTGTTCTGTAAATAAGTGAACTTCATATGAAACAATACTCCTTATCCACTCTATAACATTGTTCAAGTTCATAAAAAAACAATTCACTTAAAAACCTTGCTATCACGGACGGATGAGGTGCAACAGCTCGGATGCTTCCGGATTAGAGCTGAAGTACCGTCTAACAGGATCCAAGAGTGATATCAGCCCCTCGGAGACGCCATTCTTCAAGTCTAGAGGGTGAACAAGACCCGCCCTGTATGCTTCGACAAGTTCATCTGGTCTCTCAAACGAGACGCTGCCGCCGTATTTGGCAGGGCGTTTCAACTCAAACGGTTTTTCCCACATGAGTATGTATTTGGCGATGTCCAAGACGGGATTCATTTCTACGGTCTTTGGGGGGCAGTAGGCAGAGGCCATCTTGGAACGGATCTGTTCCGGCGAGTCGTGAATGAATATACATGTGTCGGGCTTCGATTTGCTCATCTTCACATCGATTATCCCCTCTTCATCACCAGAAACGTCCATCCTGCCCACTCCTTGGAGGGCTGAGAGGAGAGGCGTATGGATGGCGACTGGCTTTTTAATGGAATTAGCTTCAGCGACTTCCCTTGCAAGGACGTGTGCACGCCGCTGATCCATGCCTCCCAGACAGAAGTCTAGATCCAAGTAGAAAATGTCTTCTACCTGCATGCAGGGGTATATGAGCTTGGAGAAGTCGATTGAAGCTTCGTCCTCCTTTCTCCCCATAATTGTGACGGCTCTTTTGATTCTGGAGAGGGAGAGCTGCTTTGCGGTTCTCAAGATCCCCTCCCAGTACTCTTTGTCTTCAATAACCTCATCTGCCTTTACAACGTTTACCTTAGAGAGGTCGACGCCTAGCGCAATTAGAGAATGCTCAATATATTTCGAGCAGGCATGGATCTTTTTGAGGTCCCCTCCGAATTTGTCGTTGATCCAAGCATGCCAGGTAGCCTCCAGAAGGGTCATGCTGATTCCGGCCGCCATCATATCCCTGAACTTGTTTACCCAGATGAGCCACCCTAAATGGAAAAGACCCGACGGTTCCACTCCGATGTATCCCTTTGGAGACGAGGACGTTTGTAATATGTTTACTGCGTCCTCTCTTGTGATCATTTCAAGAGCGTTTCTGGCTATCAACTCAACCCTTGACTCCACATCCATAGCTCTAACCCGCCTAGACGGCAGCCACCGTGTAGCCCGATGCTAACACCCAACCCCATTGAGGGAACTTCCTTCCCACTCGGATGGGCTCTCTACACCGGGCAATGTCCGGCGGCTGCCAATGACCATTAATTTCCATTTTACCTATTTAAGTTGATTCTTGAAAACGACAGCAGGACTGTTGCGGGTGTGGGTTAGGTCGCACTCATCGCCGAGCTAACGCTCTTCTCGATTGACTCCTTGAACCCGCGCTTGCGTCCTGCTGCGCTCAGCTCCCACTTCATCGCACAATATTATCTGCTCAGCCCCGAAATAAACTTTCCAAATACATCAATTTGGAGAAATCAACTTCCATCGCGACGGCAGGATTGAAAAGACCAAAATTGACTAAGATCTGCGGGTGAATTTCACCAAGCATTCCGATTTCTTTGCCATCGATGTTGATGCTTGCGACTCTGCCATCTATAAACAGGTTGGACGATTTCTTTTTGAATTCAACCTCTTTAGAAAGGTTTTTGAACAGCGAAGATGCCACTGCCTGGATCTCTTCGAAACTCACACGTGCATCGCTTGCAACCGTACCGAGGTGATACACCATTTTTGGTGATCCATTTTCGACCATGACCACCGGCCCGTATTCAAAGATTCTTTGCGGATAATCTACATGTGCATTTGCCGACATGAAGCCCAACAGTTTTGGTAGCAACATGTCACGGAGCACCGCATATTCCGACGACACGGGCTTTACTACCTCGACCAGCGGGCGTTCTTGAAGCATCGGTCTAGTTACCATCAGATCACGGCTACTAAGAACATATGTTGCCACTTCTATGAAGCCCATGCCGATCATCAGATCCCTGACTCTTTTCCGTAGCCTGCTGCCCTCTAATGGCTTTCCGATTGTATGAACTTTAGGTAACAGGGGGACTACACGATTAAGGCCGTAGGCCATCATAACGTCCTCTATTAGATCGACTTCATGGAGTATATCCACCCTATAGGGCGGTATTTTTGCACGGATTGCTCCGTTATGGAGCACTTCGGTCTCGTACCCCATCCGCTTTAGCAGAGAGTCGACCTCCGAAATTGCAAGGTCTAAGCCGGAGATCTCCCTTGCCCTTGCAAGATCAATGTCCTGAAAAGACTCGGCGAAGATCGGCGTTCTTAGTGTCTTGTCTTTGTATTTTACCTCCACAGACTGCAGTGAACCCCCTCTCTCAAGAGCGGATGTTGCCATGATGTTGAGGCATATGCTAATAGACCGCATATCTAGACCTGTAACGTCAATTAAGAGATTGGTAGTTGTTACAGAGACCCGGGTCTCTTCGCTATTTATAATGGGGGGCATTGAAAGGACGTTCCCCTTTGAATCTAACAAAAGGGGGTATAGAGGGCTTTTTGAGATTATATCTCCGTACTCTTTCCCTTTCGGGGTGAGTTCAAGTATTTCTCTTCCGTTCATTTCTGAAGTGTGCTCCAATGGCATAAATCGAATTTCTTCAGGCGATCTCGCTTCGTAGGATAAAGGAGGGGAGATCTTGTCCAGATCATAAACACCTATTGAGGCCTTTCTCCTGTTTGATCCGTATGTATTATGTAGCTTCTCCTGCAGCTGCATTATCTGCCGCAATGCCTCTTCATTCAACGATACTCCCCTTATTGCTGCCGCCACTATCATGGGGCGCACGGAGCTCACGGATTCTGATACAATTAGTTCGATTGGGGGACCGGGATGTTTCCTATAATTATAAAATGAGCCGGTTCCGAGGTAATTTCTAACAGCCCTCGACATGCCCTCTGCGCTGAAAAGGTCAGGCCTGTCTGAGGTGACCTCTACAATTATTTCTTCTTCATTGGAAGACTCTAATTCGCACTTCATCAACGTTAAAAGGTCTTCAAGCTCTGAAAAAGAGAGATCCTTCCCCACAAGTGATAAGAGGTCTGCCTTATTCAAGGATATTATAGGCAACTCTACCACCACCCCCAACTTCTGAGCTTGCCGAGGTCGTTTGAATGGAGCTCTCGGATATCATTGACGCCTAACCGGATCATGGCTAATCGATCTATCCCAATTCCCCAGGCTATCACTGGGAAGTTTATCCCGAGAGGCCCCAAGACCTCTGGGCGGAACATGCCTGCCCCCAGACACTCTATCCAACCCAACTTAGGGTGCTCGACATAGGCATCGATACTAGGTTCTGTGAACGGATAATAACTCGGTCTGAACTTTATGCGTTTGAATCCCAGCTGCCTCGAAAATTCCTGCAGGATCCCGAGCAGATGCCTTACATTTATTCCTCGATCTCCAACTATCCCGTCAAGCTGACAAAATTCGACCATATGACGCGAATCGATTACGTCTGGTCTGAAGACTTTTGAGAGGCTGAATGCCTTGACTGGAGGATCCTTGTGAGAGTACAAGTAGCGGACAGAATTGACGGTCATCTGAGTCCTAAGCAGAGGGCGGGTTGCTGTAAGAATGTCCCATTTATACCCCCACCCTTTCGAGCCCGTATTCCCCCCTGATTCATGGACGGCCCTCACGGATTCGATGAGTTCTTTGGGAGCGTCAATACTTACGGAGATGTTCTTAACCTGGAAGCTGTCATGGACTGCGCGTGCCGGATGGTCTTGAGCCTGAAAGAGCACATCGAAATTCCAAAATTCGGTCTCCACAAATTGACCTTCAGTCTCCTCGAACCCCATGTTGAAAAGGATCTCCTTTACTTCCTCTAGAAACTCAATATAGGGGTGCTTTTTCCCGATCTTGAGCTCCGGTGGGGAGGCGGAGACCTCATAAGGGCGCAAGCAGATTTCGCGCCATTTTCCGCTCTTTATGTCTTCAGAAGTCAAAACGCTCGCAGTTGCCTTGCGATCCAGCGGGGTTCCCGGGATTAATTCAACGGTAATTTCTTTTTGGTCTTTCTTGGTAACTAACCCTCTGGAGATCAGGTCTCGCAAAAGAGCGCGCTCTGTTTCGTCTAAAGAATTTGAGCCGTTTTTGATTTTTGTCAGCAGAAAATCATAATACTGAAGCACGTCTTTTTTCAGAATAACATATGTGCCATCGGGTTTCTTCTCTATCGAGAACGCCCCAGTTTTTTTTCCCCAACCGAGCACAGGGGAGATTTCATTCTGTTTTAGGACGGCGGATAACTCCTTCAGGGCGGCCTGACCTCCTTTTTGCTTCAGGAAGGTCATCAGCCTTGTTTCAGGCATACCTTTTGATGCGCAGTAGTCACCTTCATCAGTCAGAAAGAATTTTTCCTTTATGAATTCGGTGATCCTGACATATCCTTTTTGTGCCAAAAGGCTTGAGAGGGGGAAAATGGAGCTTTCAGGTATCCCCATCTTACTAGCAATGGTCGAGGAGTCTGCCTTCCCTCCGAGCAGATCGAGGGCATTGAGGAATTCAACTTCTGATTGACTAAGAGACATTCCAACAACCCCCTGCGCAACTCAATCCTTTCTTAACACATAACCTCTTTCATCTATCTCTTTATTCCTTATCCTCGAGGATGAGATCGGTTTGCCGTCTTTTGCAAGCAAGAAGTCTTGGACGAATATCTTCAAGAGCGGCATATTCTTCTCGGCCCTTATTCGGTTCGCCCTCTCGGCATTCCCAAGCGTTTCCTGCGTCACCACTATCCCGCATATTTTAGGGTCGTCTAGGAGTGGCCCAAATTCGTCATTCAGCTCAATCAGCTGCGCTCTTTCTATAAGGTTCTTTACGATAAGAAAGGCTTTCACTTGACCTATCCTTTGGTTAAAATCCTGTATCCCTTTTTTTCCCAACTTTTCAGCGAAGGCATCTGAAGTTACGCCGATTATAATGAGCTCGCCTAGATCGAATGCCCTCAACAAAAGAGAGGCGTGCCCCTCGTGAAAATGATCGAATGTGCCTCCGACTGCCACAAGCGGTAGCTTCAAGTCTTATTCCTTCTTAGGGGAAACCGAGTAGATTGATTTTATGAATGAAGATCCTGAGCATTTTTTGCATTGCCCCATATCCTTGAAGATATAATCCCCCTGCGCAAAACTCCTTTCCTCTAGCTGCCCACAGCTTCTACATGCAATAACCGTGATTACGTTCTCTACTTCTTCTTTTGGAGCCGGTTTTCCAGTCAAGAAATATACGGCCCAAGACGAGGCGAGCAGCACGACACCTATAATCATAATCATCATACTCATTTCAGCCAACTCTTCAAAGATCGATATTGAAATAAACAGCACAAATGCGATTAGTGTAAGGATTATCGATATCATTGTATTCCTTTTTTGTGTTTTTGGCATCATAACCACCCTCACTGCCCGACTCCCATAGTGTTGCCGATGCCTGCGACAATCACCGTATCCCCTTCCTTGGTCCTTTCGGCGATTATTTTCTTTACTCTCTCAACGATTAGGTCGGAAGCCTCAACGATCTCCTTCTTTATTGTCGTTAATGCCTCCTCGAGACCCATCTTGCAGACGATCGCGTCGATCGGGATCTTATACTTCACCGCGACCTCTTCTATCTTATACTTCTCAGGCCCAGGATCTCCTATAGCGGCCCCTACCCCTTCAACTACTTCGCCAGTGTTTTCGCCCTCCAATTTTGAGGCGGCATCGATCATTATTATTCGGCTGACTTTACCTTCCAACCCTTCTACTAGTTCCCTGACTGCCTCACCTGGCTTTCCGACAACTCCTCCTGGGCCTTCCGCCTTGAGCACAATGACTTTCCTCTTTTCGATTTCGATCTCAGAGTATATGATGTCCTCTGCAATCCTCTTTTGGGGGGATCCAAGCATCAGTTTAGATGCTACAAGCGGCCCCAGCCCATCGCCTATAGGTTTTCCAGCGGTGAATGTCGTCTGGGCAGCATAGTATGCCTCAGCCTGTTTCATTATCATGGGTAATTGCATGTCAAGCTGGACAAAAATCATAAGACTCTTTGTTTTCTTGCCTAGAAGCAAGAAATGCCTCACAACTTTGTATATGTAATTCACTGCGGTGGCTGCTTCCAGTATCACTTCAATATTCTCTCTTTCGGTCTTGGTTGCCTTCGGGGCGATCTGGGATACAAATTCTACTGAACGCGAACGCCTGATGTCAAGCAAGTGCTCCAGCCTTTTAAGTACACCAAAAGGATCCAAGCTCACAGGTTCGATTGTGAAGAATTCAAGGAAGCCCGACACATTCCCACGCAGGTCTATTCCCTCAGGTGCAAATGTTTTAATGCTGTTAATCGCATCCTCTTTGCTCTTTGTCGCAAGCTCTTCTAGGCGTGTTACTGCTTTCTCGACATTCCTCTGATAGGAATAGAGCTGTAACCTCTGATTAAAAGTGATGATCACCGCGAAGAACAGGAGCATCCACACTATGTTAAGTACTACGGAGGTCATGTCGCCTCCACCGAAAAGGCCCTGGGTTATGGGAAGCAAGATTTCCACCACTAGAACGTTATTTTTGATTGCCCTCTTGGTTATATTTATTTGGTTTATCTTAAGATAAAGATAAAGTGGCCGCCAGCTTCCGCGGGTTCCCGGACCCTCTCGGCGTCCAGTACAACCGCAGACGTTTGGTGGTTTAACTACCGTGTTCGGGATGGGAACGGGTGGAACCCACCAACTCTGGCCGGCGTGCCGGGATATAGAAAAAGCAAGAGGTTTTTAAATCTTACTCTTACTGGACCTCTTCCATAACTATCATGGTCATCGTGGATCTTACCTTGTCTAGCTGCCGGATTTTCTTGGTCACCATCTCTCTTAGCTTCTCAAGGGTATCGGATTCGATCATAACAATGATATCGTAGACACCATAAACCATGTAAGCTGTTTTGACTTCAGGTATCTTCTTTATGTTTTCAAGCACTTCTCTGTCTGTTCCCGCTTCGACATTAACCAATACAAAGGCGAGGGGCATTTAACCACCATTAATATTTAGTGCAATGACTGCTTATAACTTTTGTTTTATAAATTGACACAAAAGAGAGGAATAAAAGTCAGCTTTTGGAAAAATTTCAGCCGCTAAGGATAGACAATTCGCATGAGGGGGACGGATAATGAGATACGGTGTCGTAATACACGGACCTGAAGCAGTTGATCGAGGCTTAGCCACCCAAGTAATAGATTTGCTTTCAAAAACAGGAGAAGTAACGGCATGTGTGGGAGGGGCAACCGGGATCGTCGCAGTCATAGACGCCAAGCTAGAGGACATAATCGACATCTCGAGAACGGAGCTCCCCTCAGAAGCGATCAAAAGGCTTGTGCCCGAGGTGGACGTTGTAGTTCTCGTAAATTATTGTAAGGGAGAAGAAACAGGCATAGCATTTGGAAGAGCAGTAGCTTCCAGAGCCGGGATAACAAAACCGTTAGTTCAGGTCGATAACGATTTTGTAATAAGCTGGAACCCTCAGGGGGAAGATCTTGCGAAATTGTTTTCGATGAAGTTATCAAAGAGGGTGATACCCCCTACGAAAAACGGCAGTGCGACGTCAAAGACTAGAATAATCTCGGGTGTGATTGAAGGGGAGAATCTGTGGGTGGACGGGGTAGTAATCGGAAAGGCGGTCAGCAAGGTAGTTGAGCTGTCTGAGGGTGTCGATGGAAAGATACAGTTTTCGGGCGTTCAGATAAAAGAACAAGCCTTGAGAAGGCTAAAAAATCTTGACGTCGACAAGGCGATTGTAAGAAGCGGCTCAATTAGAAGAACTCAATCTGAGCCTAGATTAAAACCAACAGAGAAGAGAGGAATCGTCTGCCTAATTGACCACGACGCAGAAAAGCTGGCGCATAAATTCAAAGAAGCCTCCGCAGTTGTAACGGTGGGAGACGATACAACCAGGTCGGCAGGAAGCATCTTGAGCAGATATGGCGTGCCGGTCATAGGCATTACCGACGGGGATGAAGACGGCATCTGCACAGAAAAGAACTTTGCAACTGGCTCGGTAATTTTCACTCTTGAGAGAGGGACAGATGATCTTGCAGGCAACTTCATCAGAGAGCGGTTATTCAAAGATGCCAGTGAAATTCCATTTACGAATTTAAACGATCTAGAGGCCAAAATTAGGAAAATATTGGAATTTGCGCGGATTGAAAAAGTTGAAAGGGCATCTTAGCGCCTAGTGTTGTTGAGATGTAAAAAGATGTTGAAGTCGGCCTAATAGAAATTCAAGTTCTTTAAATTGTTGAAATAAAAGCTTTGCAAAAATTTTTAAATAAAGCCGTTATAAAAAAAATATGGAATTCTGCATCAACGGATACCTACAACTCCAAAAGAAGATCATCGATAGCGAGATCTGTACCTTATGTGGTGCATGCGAAGTGGCATGCCCAATGAATGCAATTGAAATTACTGAAAACAACAACTCACAAGTTTATGATTGTAATGAAATAGTCCCTGAGTGCAGGATATGCTATGACATTTGCCCTCACACAGGGCCCAACATTCAGAAGGTTTTTGATGAGTTCTCCACAGGACCAAACTTTCTCCCCGGAGTAGGGAGGTTTTATTCGATAAAAATCGCACGTAGCACTTTTAACGACATCAGAGAGCTGACGGGGAGCGGAGGCGTAGCAACATCTTTGGCCCTATGTGCGCTCGAGGAAGGGCTTGTTGATGCAGTGGCCGCATCTGAAACAAAAGATTTGGGCAATATGAAGATCCAACTCAAGCAGAAGGTTCCTCCAATAAATGATTTCCTACCCTCTATGCTTAGCGTTCATTTTCATCCGGCAGCGGTTGCCAAAGCGTTTGATTCGTTAATTAAAGGTTATTCGGGTTCACGGGTCGCTTTTGTTGGGGTTCCATGCCATATGATTGCAATGAGGAAGCTGCAGCTATACGGTCATAAATCAAGCGACGAACTAGGACCTCTTATTGGCCTTTTCTGTCTATGGAGTATCTCTTCTCTCAAAGATCTTGTCGAAAGCCTTAAGGAAAGAGGAATAGATAGCAACAAAATCCGGAGCATTGACCTTGATTCGGAGTTCAATGTAAACTTGAGTTCCGGCAAGGTAAAAATACCAATGAAAGAACTCTGGGAACGTGTTAGAGAGGGATGTAAAACTTGCCAGGACCTCACAGGGTTGCTTGCAGATGTTTCGGTGGGGAGGGTGGAAGGCATCGCCCCAGATTGGTCTGTACTGATCATTAGATCAAAACTCGGGGAAACCCTGGTAACGCGCGCCGTAAAAGGGAAATACATTGAATTGTCGGATATGGATCCTTCTGTTAGGGAAAAACTGATTTCGCTCAGCATGAAAAAGAAGCATTTTGCAGAGGAGGAGTACAAAGAAGATGTAAGGAGGGGGCTGCTAACCTCCGAGGCTTTCGAAGTCCTGCAGGACAACATCATCGGCTAAAAAATCAACAATTAGTGGGGCTGGAGGGACTTGAACCCCCGACATGCGGGTTTCCCCGCCTAGCCGCTCCAGAAGAAAATCATCCCCAAAGGTCATATTTTCTTCAATGAAGCCTCTGGAGCCCTTAACGAGGCGCCGGTTTCCCCTAGCGCCTTGCCGTCATACCGTGCTAGACCACAGCCCCACCAACTTCAGAGAAAATATGTGGGATTATATAAACCTAATTTGGCAGTTTTAAATCTTGGAGAAGCCCGGATTTAATTGTATAAAATTCTGTGTTAATTTTGGAGCCTCAGGCGGGGTTTGAACCCGCGACCACCGCCTTTTTGGGCGGCATAATCTGCTTACCAAGGCGGTGCTCTACCAGGCTGAGCCACTGAGGCGCAGGTATTTAACCGACATATAAGGTTAATTAATTTTTTGCAACACAGAAACTTTTTCTTCGAAGAATAATTATCGACCTAACGCGCAATTCAATGAACTGGGTTGTGTGGAATGAAATTAGTAAATCGGCCCACCTATAACCCCCTATAAGCTTTAGGCACTAAATAAGAATTATAAAAACAATGAAAAAAATGAACAAAAAGCAAACACGGGCATGTATTTCTATATGGATGCGCTTCCATAAATGGTTATCCGGAATTTTTTATATTTTTGATTTCGAAAGTATAAGTCGGAGGGGATTGTTAAAACGACATTAAAAGAGGAGTTTCCGAGTGTAATTGATGTTGCATACAGCGAGTATAAGAAGCACAAACATGTCTCGGAAATAATGAGCACAGAATTGAAATACATCGATCAGGAAAGGACGATGCTTGAAGCCGCGAAATTAATGGGAGAATACCACATAGGAAGTCTTCTCGTTAAAGGGCAGGAGCGCCCACTTGGAATAGTTACAGAAAGAGATCTCCTGACGCGAGTTATTGCTGCAGATAAAAAACCAAACGATGTAAGAGTTTTTGACGTTTATTCACCAAGACTTGTAACTATAAGACCCCAGGCCACAATCAGGGAAGCTGCAAGGACGATGATAAAGCAAAAAGGCAAACTGGTCGTTACCGAAGATCGGAAGGCAGTCGGGATAGTAACTGCTTCAGACCTGATAAAATCACTACCTGAAGCTCCGGAAACTACTGTCTTGGTAAAATATTTCATGACCAGAAAAGTTAGGACGGTAGGCCCTGAAGAAAAGATTGTAAACGCCGCGAAGATCATGGGGAAAGAGAGAATCGGATCGTTGATAGTGACCAAGGATGGCAAGCCATGGGGCATATTCACTGAAAGGGATCTGCTTTCGAAGGTGATATACAAGGAGGTCTCTCTCGAAGAGGAGATTAAAAAGTTCGCATCTTCGCCATTAATAACTATCGAATCAGACTGGAGCATACACAGGGCAGCAATGTTAATGGCGTCTAAACATGTGAGGAGGCTGCCCGTGTTAGAGGATGGGGAACTATCTGGCATAATAACGGCAAGAGATCTGGTCGAAGCATACTCAATGTAAGCCAAGATTAATTAGACGGTTTAAAGTAGATTGAAATGGAGTGGGGCAGTTTGCCTTTTTATGTACTACTATCCAATCTAACAGCAGAAGGAAGAAAAACGATAAAAGAAAAACCCGAAAGGATCAAGGAAGTCAACAAAGAAATTGAGGCTCTAGGCGCGAAAGTGATACACCAGTTTGCAACGCTGGGACCGTATGACTTCGTAAACATAATCGAGGCACCGTCCAACGAAGTTGTTTACAAAATATCCGCTGAGTTTGGTTCCAGAGGGACTGTGAAAATATTAACTATGCCTGCAGTTACGGTTGATACATTTATTGCGGATCTCAAATACAAGTGATTTCTTGTTTTTTATTTTTTTTTTTTTTTTTTT
>Ga0067045_1002502_pt1 | contig 94387 bp, 80 predicted proteins | sample TerdegcTABiofilm_FD_59184 | JGI IMG/M metagenome (GOLD analysis project Ga0067045, IMG submission 59184) | Combined Assembly of (Gp0054472, Gp0054536) Wastewater bioreactor microbial communities from Singapore -Terephthalate degrading...
CGCAATGCCACGATCCGAGGATAGGATACTGGGGCACAAGCCGTCAGCGGTCAGCCGTCAGCCACCGGCCGTTAGCCCCTAGCCGTTAGCCCAGCGGCTGATGGCTGATGGCTAAAGGCTGATGGCTCCCGCCGCAATGCCACGATCCGAGGATAGGATACTGGGGCACAAGCCGTCAGCGGTCAGCCGTCAGCCCTCGGCCGTTAGCCCCTAGCCGTTAGCCCAGCGGCTGATGGCTGATGGCTAAAGGCTGATGGCTCCCGCTGCAATGCCACGATCCGAGGATAGGATACTGGGGCACAAGCCGTCAGCGGTCAGCCGTCAGCCACCGGTCGTTAGCCCCTAGCCGTTAGCCCAGCGGCTGATGGCTGATGGCTAAAGGCTGATGGCTCCCGCCGCAATGCCACGATCCGAGGATAGGATACGGGCAGCACCAGCGCGTTCGGAATCCGCCGCGCGCGCAGGTCCACAACGGACACCACGACCAACCAGATGCTGACGCCTATCCGCAGCCAGATGCCCATCGCTCACTCCACCAAACTCACGCCCAGAAAGGCCACGGGCAGCGTGATTGCTCCCGTTCGCTCCAGCGGCGCGCTCCAGGCCGTCCCCCTCGTGGATACGCTCGCCCAAACCCGGTACACGCCCGGATCCGCCAACGGTATCCGCTCATCGCACCCCTGGAACAAGTACGTCCCACCCGGCTGCAAGCGGCCGGAACCCTGCCATCCCGCCCCAGGCGCGATGTCCCATCGGGGCTGCCGGATGGATATCCCCGGATACCGCAGGGCCAACACATCCGTAATCCAGCGCGCCGAGGCCTCCGTCAGGTCCGCGCGGATGAAGAGCGCGTCCGGGTTGACCGGGTCTGGGATCACCTCCCGGTGGGCCACCTGCACCCATCGGGCCGCTGCCTCATCCCACTCCACCGTGTACGTAACGCGGACAACGGGATAGGAGATCGCCCGCAGGCAGATGTCCACGCCGCGCCGCTGGGGATCCTGGCCGACCACCAACGGATGCGAGGGCCGGTAGTACACCTCCACATCCGGCGCCCGCGTGTACACCGATGGCGGATCAGCCGAAGGCTGCGGCGGACGAGTGGGCGTCGGCGTGGCCGGCCGCGTCAGCACAACCTGAAGTGTGCATGTCCCTCCGTTGGCCCCCGCGCCCGCGCCAAAGGTGGCCGAGTATGCGTCAAACTCCCAGCGCTTCTCCACCAGCACCGTCCACGCCCGCGAGCAATCCACGCAGTGATCGGTAGCCCAGACTCCCTGGGCGTCCGTCTGCCCGGAGCGCATCTGCTCCGCGCACCCCGACGCGCTGCACTGCACCTGCGCCCAACGGCACCAGGCCCCGGCCACAGGATTGCCATCAGGATCACGAACCACTACCCGCAAGGCAAATCCAGAGCCCCCGCCCACGTCGCACCCAAAGGATTCCGCGCCCGAACACAGCCCACGGGCACCCGCCGATGGCTGCACGCGCGCGATGCTGAGCCAGGCCAGCACCGTGGCGCAGAACAACGCCGTGACGATCGCAATTCTCGTTCGCGAGTGCGGCATCTCCTACCTCCTCCCTTCTCTCCACGCAAAGGCCCCGCCGTCGCCTCCGGCCACGAGCGCGATCCGCTGGAGGCCCCATCCGTTGCCACTTCCCCGCCTCTGCCCCCGCGACTGCGCCAGCCCTTCCCCCAGCCACCCCGCCACCAACCCCCGCTGCGCCGCAATCCGCTCCAACGCCTGCTCCACCGACAGCCCCGCCGATACCAGCATGGACAGCAGATGCGCCACGTCCGGCAGTTCCCGGCGAAACGCTCGCTCCACCCGCCGCGCGCGGCCCGCCAGCATCATCCCAGGAAGCCACCAGCCCAAAAACGCGCCCGCCACGAGGATGCCCATGGGCGCCGACGCAGTCAGCAGGAATCCCACCACCGCCCCGGCCAGGCGGAGTCCAAGAAAACTCGCCTCATCCCAACCCACCCAGGCCCCGGCTCGCTGCGCCCAGTACAGTTGCCTCCGCGCCCTCCCCGCCAGGCTTGACGGCAGGTACCGCCCCAAACGGTTGAAGGGCACGAGCACCGCCCGCCAGAAGGGAAGTCTGCCCTGCCCCGCTGGCCGAAGACCGGCCACCGTCTCATACTGCTCCACCCGCACCGACGCAGCCACAGGAAGCCCCTCGTACAACAGAGCCGCAACGAGCACGGCCACCAGGAACGCCGCCAGAATCGCCATCTACACCACCTCCTCCACCATGGACTTCATCGCGGCATAACCCACCGCCATGGCCCCACCGCAGACGAGCAGGATCAATTGCCCGGGCAACGAACGGTAGAACGCGCCGAACGTCGGATCGCGCAGGAGCCCCAGGGTAACCATCCCAAGGAGCGCCGGGATCGCCTTGCCTGCCAGCAGGGCATCGGTGGCGGAAGTGGTCGCTTCCTCCCGCGCCGCGATCATCTCGCGGATGGCGCCCGCTTCCTTCTCCAGAATCGGGATGAAATCCCCTCCCACTTCCACATACAACTGCAGCGCACCCGCCACCAAGTCCAGCGAAGGCGACGGAGAACGGTCCTGCAGGGCACGAAAGGCGGCTTCCGCACCGAGCGTCCGCATCTCCGCGGCGGCGCGCAAAAACTCCTGCGCCACGTGAGGCTGCCCGCCCGCCTGGAGCGTCGCCGCGGTCAATCGCAGCGCCTCCGCCAGGTCGGGTTGCACCCGCAGGTTGCCCACCAGAAGCGACAGGGCCCCGGCCAATTCCCTGTCCACCGCCCGCCACCGGGCGCGTTCCCTGCCCGCCAGCCTGGAGCGCGGCAGGGTTCCGACGGCACATCCTGCAACCAGGGCCACCAGCGGCGGCAGGCCCAACGCAAACGCAACGACGCAGGCGACGACGCCCAGACCAACCGATAGCAGCAGAAACTCCGCGCGCGACAGGGTCCACCCCGCCGCCTGAAGACGCTGCTCCAGGGCCTTGCCAGAAACCACTTCGGGTTCAGGGGCTTGCCCCGAGATCTGCTCCCACTGCCGCACCCGCTGCGAGCGCGCCGCCCCCGGTCGGAAGACGAGCGTGTACACCGCTACCAGGACCGTCATCGTTGTCAGAACCGCAGCAGGCAAAGGCGATGGCATCCCTACCCCCTCGTGTACTCGCCGACCCGTTCCCAGGTCGGCTTCTCCGCCGTCGGATCCCACCGAAACAGGTCGCTCAAGCGCACGTCGCCGCCCCTCAGGTCGCGCTCCACCTGGGCGATGCGGCTGACACGGCGCACACCCCCGCCGTCCCACTCCAACTGCACCATCACGTCCACCGCCAGGGCGATCAGCACCTTGATCGCCTCCACCCGGGGAAACTGCCCGCTCTGCAGACAGCGCAGAATCAACGTCTGGACCGTCTCCCACGGCGAGCGGGCGTGGATCGTGGACAGCCCCGCATGGCCCGAAATCTGGGTCTGCAGCAAGGCCGCCGCCACGTCTCCAGCCCGCACCTCCCCAACGATGATCCAATCCGGCGTCATCCGCAGCGCCGCGTTGACCAGGTCCAGCGCCGTCACCCCATACTTCCCCTCAATGGATGGCGCGCGGGCCTCCATCGCCACCCAGTGCGGCGCGTTCAACCGCAGTTCCTGCGTGTCCTCAATGCTGACGACGCGGTCATCCCTCGGGATGAACTCGGATACCATGTTCAACAGCGTCGTCTTCCCCGTCCCCGTCCCTCCCGCAATCAGCACGCTGCGCCGCCTGCCGATGACCTCTCGCAGAAACCCGATCATCTCCTCGTTCAACGCCCCCCACGACAGCAATCGCTCCGCCGTGATCGGCGCCTCCTCAAACAAACGAACGTTGAGCGCCGGGTACCCGCGCCCGTTGACGATGGGAGGCAAGACCACGTGCACCCGCGCGCCCGCAGGCATCCGCTCGGTCCGGGGAAGCCTCGCCGATACAATCGGTTCCGCCTCGGTCGCACGCCGTCCCAGCGGCCCAAGAATGGCCTGGATCACCCGCCGAACCTCCTCCGGCGGCGGAGCCTGAAACCCTTCGGCCCGCTCAAATCGGAACCCCCCTTTCCGCTTCACGTACAACGTCCCGTCCGGCCCAAGGGCAACCTCCGTCAGGTCGTCCCGCGCGGGCGGCAGGAATTCCTCCAGGAATCCCCATCCCAGGAGCAGCCGCTCCACATGCTGCGCAAGCGCGTTCTCCTGCGCTGCGGTGAAACACAACCCCCTCTGTTCGGCAACTGCCCCCACATGGAAGCGAATCCGCTCCCGAATGCGAGGCTCCGTCGCCTCGTCGGGCGCCAGGAGGGCTTCGGGCCGGAACTCGGCCGTCACCGCGGCCCGGACCTGCTCCACCAGGTCCGCCTGCGTCTGTTCCGTCAGCAGCGCCCCCGACAGCCGGTCGGCCCGCACGCGGTTCAACAAGGCCCGGTTGCTCATGTCATTCCCCCATTTCGCGGTCATCCCAACCGGATGCGCGGCAATCGCCACGCGGAGCGGCGGTTGGCTCCGGCTCGCCCCGCCTGGGGCATCAGGCTCTGGGCCAACCGTTCAATACCCTCCGCAAACGGCCCACCCCGCACCAGCGGCAATCGGTACTCCACCTGCTCCTCCCGCACCCACTCGTCGTACGGCACCACCCCCACCACCGGCGGACACCACCCGTCCAGCCCCCGCCGAAACACCCCCTCCATGTCCCGCACCGACAGCCGCGCCACAGGCGTCATCTTGTTGACCACCAGCCGCACCTTGTCCCGCGTGATCCGGTTCCGCTCGTCAAACCCAGAGGTGATCAACCGCAACCCCTCTATCGCCTTGCTCAGGTTGGCGTAGTCCGGCTCCACCACCAGCAGGAGCACGTTGCAGCGCAACAGCGGCTCAATGGCCGCGTCGGAGAAGGTGGGCGGCACGTCCATCAGGATGGCCGGGTAGTCCCGGTCGCGGGCGGTCAGAATCAACTCGCGGATCATCTCCGGCGTAACTTTCGCCGCTTCCACCGCATCGTCCGGGGCCAGAAGGACATCAAACCCGTTGTACGCCTGCACCGAGTGGGCAAACCCCTCCGCGCCAGGACGGCGAAAGAAGGTGAGCATATTCGGGCGCGGTTCGCGCCCCAACTGCACCCGCAGGTCGTCGGGAGTGTCAAACCCCATCAACAGCGAAGGCCCCACCGTCCGGCACAACTGATACCACAGGTTGACGGCGATGGTCGTCTTGCCAGGCCCTCCCTTGAACCCACCCACCGCGATGACCTTCTGCCCGGCGACCGTCGGCCCGCGGTGGGGCAGCGCGTCCAGATACGCCGCGCCAGGCTCCAGTTCCCGCCGACGCTCCCGTTCCGCTAAGCCAATCTCAATGGCCCGCTCCACCACCCGCGCCGGAGACACCGGCTTGACCGCCACGTCCCGCACCCGGTCGTGCGCCCCAAGCCGCGCAGCCATCTGCTGCCACTGGGCGGGAAGCAGAACCACGGCCGCCGTCTTCTTCAGCAACGACAGCAGGCCCAGAAAATCGCGCTCACCGGCTTCACCCAGCAGTTCCGCGTCCACAATCGCAACCTCAGGCTGAACGTCCGCCAGGTTCTGCCGCAGCACATCCGCGGTCGGGGCAATGGAGACCACGGCACAACGGGCCGGTTCGGCGCCGGCAGCCACCACAAGGGCCCCAAGGGCGCGCGGGTCGCCCTCCGAAAGGAGCAGGCGTACCGGTTCCTCGCTCATCGCCGACCCTCCGCAGGGAGAACCAGTTCGCGGACGAGGTCGTCCCAGGCAATGCCGCCGGTCTGCACGATCTCCCGTTCCACCGGCTGGAGGACCAAATGGATGACGCCCTTCGCATTCAACAGCGCCAGCAGTTCCACCGGGCTCGCCAGGAGGGTCGGCGTAACCGGCTCCGTCGCGCCGAGGGTCTTGACCTTCGGCGCGTCCACAGGGAGCAGGGCAATCACCGTCGGCGTAACCGGCGCGCCCAGGACGATGACCGAGGACGCCTGAGCCGACGTCGTCGTGCGCACTGGAGCCAGCGCAAGGGAGCCAGATTCATCCGCCGAGGCCTCCTCGTACCGAAACGTCTGCGGCACCAGTAGCACCTGCAGGTCGTGGAGAACGATGCGGGACCGAGCGCCAGCGCTGTCTTCGCTTGCGGCGTACCCCAGGGTCTCGCCGTCCAGAACCGCCACAGCCTCTACCCGGTCGCCCGCGCGCAGCACACCGGCAAGGCCCGTGGCCTGGTCCACCCGGACGGCAATCGCTCGCCAGTCCGGCGGCAGCGTCGCCGCAATCCCGGAAACGGCCCGGTCGCCCACCAGCGAACGCGGGATTTGCTCGCCCGCGAGGCGCGGCGCAGACAGCACCTGCCCCACGGCCTCGGCGGGGTCGGTCAGGGCATCTTGGAGGACAGCAGAGGCGTGAATGCGCTTGAGCGCCACATCCGCCGCAGTCAGGCGAGTCCCTGCAGCGAGGCCCCGACTTGCCACAACGACTTCGGCGCTGCGAGAGACGCCGGAAAGAAACGCCAACACAACAGCGAAGGTCACCAGCCCCAGAACGGCAACTCCAACGAGCGGCAGTGCGCCTTTGCGGACTTTCATCCCATCCTCCCGGTCCAGTTTGAGGGCAAACAAAAACGGCAGAGACCAAGGAGTCGCCTGAACTCCTGTCCTTGCCGTCACGAGTTGCGGGGAACCCCATGCGGTCCCCGCGCCGGAGTATTCAGTTACAGGGACAGCATACCACAGGTTCGGAGCGTTGTCAAATGGGGCGAGACGAGTGTTATGTTAAGTCGCCTGCGCGGCCCAGGGAGCGGCGGGGCGTGCGAGAGGGCATGACCGCACCCAGCTCAGCCACGCCGCACGGACGCTGTCGCCTGCAGGCACTGGTCGCGCGGCCCTGCTAAACAGAAGGGAGCGATGTCGCCAAAAGGACAGGGGGAGACTTCTCCCTTCCTTTACTGCGTAACTTCCCGAGCAGAATAGCTGGGGGGCCCAAGATGACTACAATCACCTTGGGCCCCCAGGACGATCCGTTCCGTGCTGAAAGCAGGGCCGTGGTCTCCGGCGTTTACCGGCTTACAGCATCCTCTACCCCAGGCGTCTCTATAGCATCGTCTGCCTGGCTCCCGTGCTCTTCTTGCACGTTGTCGTGGTCCCCGTTTGCCTCAGCCTGCTCGCTGTGCAAGATCGCGCCATTGCCGGCGTCCACTTTCACATCCAGGCCGTTGCTCAGCTCCACGCTGTAGACCAGGACGCCGTTTTCGTTGTCCAACTCCACCTTCACGGCAGTGGCGCCCTGGTTGGCCGCCTCGGCAGCCGCCTTTGCCTGGTCGGCACTGATGGTCGCCATCTTCTGCAGGGCAGCAGCCTCGTCTGCTTCGCTCATGCCCTCATATTGGGCCTGATCCACCACGATACTGCCGGCATAGGATGGCACCTGCACCTGGTCATCAGGGCCAGCCTCTTGCTGAACCGCCGCGGGTGGCGCGGGAGGAGTGGGATTCTGAGCGAGCGCGGCGTTAGCCCCCATGCCTGCCACCAACAGACTGATGCCGACTATCGCTCCTGCGATACGCTTGTTCACTTTCACGGTAACCTCCTATCACTGAATTCTGGTTTTCTGAACGATACCCCGTGCATGCCCAGAGCATCATTCTGGTTTCAGTATACAGGAGTCAAGTAAGAAGACCGTGAAATCACGATGAGAATTCTCTCATTCTCGCCTCCCGTTTAGCGGAGGTTAAGCTTCTGAAAGACCTGAACCTTGAGAAAATCCAGCCCCAACAGGGCCATCGCGACCAACGCCAGCGTGCTGAGCGATAGCCAAAGCGGAATCGCCTGCATCAGAATTCCGAAGGTCGCCAGCAGTATGACGATCAGGATGGCCAGCGCGGAGGCGAGTATCATCCACCCGCCGGGCCGTGAAACCCAGAAATGATGCCGTTCGCGCACCAGGTAGATCATGCCCTGCGCGGTGAAAACCAGTGTCAGAAACGAAAGCGTTTGTAGTCCCGCCACAGACAAATGCAGGAAACTGCGGCCAGCGAGGAAGATGCCGAAGGTCAACGCCAAGACCGGCAAGCCCAGGCTGAGAGCCGGAAGGAGCATGCCGCGCACATCCCAGCGGTTGGGCTTACGCGAGGCGCGCACGCGATCCGTGGCGATGGACATGGTGACGAAGTCATTGGCGAACAGGAGCAGAACGACCAGCAAAGGTGTGGTGACGAAAGTGCCGGTGAAAATCAAGCCGAGGCTGAGGAAGCCAGCGATTTGGATGGTCTTGATGATCTTGTTTAAGGTGTAGGTCAACATGCGCTGATAAATCTGGCGGCTTACCTGGATGGCAGCAAGGATGTTCCCCAGGCCCGGTTGGGTCAGTACCAGGCTGGCAGCAGCTTTGGCGACATCAGTGGCGTTCGAAACAGCGATGCCCACCTGCGCCTGTTTGAGCGCTGGCGCGTCGTTCACCCCGTCGCCAGTCATGCCGGTGATGTGGCCATCTTTTTGCAAGGCCTGCACCAGCGCGAACTTGTGCTCCGGCAAGACTTCGCCGAACACGTCGCAGGCCGGGTCCAGGCCGTCTTTTGCCTGCAGCGATTGCGCCGGGCAGGCATGGTCGCCGAGCCCCACCTGGCGCGCCACGGCGCGGGCGGTGGCGAGCCCATCGCCCGTGACCATAATGACACGGATGCCTTGCTCACGTAATTGGCGGATGAGCATAGCGGAATCGGCGCGGGGCGGATCTTGCAGAGATACCAACCCTGTCATCTGCATCGTTTGCACATCGCCGTGCGCTACCGCCAGCACGCGGTAACCTTGCGCGGACAGGGCCTCCACATCCGCTTCCAGGGTGGCGGGCAGGTTGGTGCAGAGAGATGCGATGACGTGCGGTGCGCCTTTGGCGACGTGGAGAAGCGTGACATTCTGGCGAAAATCGGCTTCCGAGCGTTTATTCGCCGGATCGAACGGCAGGAAATGCTGACGTTGGCTGAAATCCGGCAGTACGCCATGTTCTTGCGCCCGTTGGAGGACGGCCAGGTCAAGCGAGTCTTGTGTGGCAGGATCACAGGCCATTGCCGCCAAACGCAGCAGCTCGTTTTCGGTTGGGACAGCATAAGGATGCAGATCGGCCACGCTGAGACGGTTCTCGGTGATCGTGCCGGTCTTGTCGGTACACAGTACATCCATTCCGGCGGCCTCCTCAATCGCCGCGAGATTGGTCACCAGCACGCCCTGATGCGAGAGCTCCTGCGCGCCCAGCGCGGTGGCGATAGCGAAAGTGGCGGGAAGCGCCACCGGCACCGACGCGACCAACAGAATGAGCGCAAACGGCAGGATCTGCAGGAAACCCATGTACGTCGCCAGCGCGTAGGCGATCACCGCGAGCACCAGGGCGCCGTCCAGGATCACCAGTGCTTTCGTCACCGAAAAGATAACCCGTTCCAGGTTGCTCTGGCTTTTGGCAGTGCGTACCAGTTCGGCGGTGCGGCCGAAACGGGTACGCGCGCCGGTCGCCGTGACGAGAGCAGTGGCCTCGCCGTGCTGGACCGTTGTACCGGCATAGCCCATTCCGCCGCTCGTGACCTCTACCGGCAGCGATTCGCCCGTCAGGGCAGATTGGTCGAGCAGCAGGTTGCCGTCCAGCAACTGCACATCAGCCGAGAGCAGGTCGCCCATGCGGATGTGAATCACGTCGCCGGGGACGAGTTGCTCTGAGGGAAGCAACTGCCACTTGCCATCGCGGCAGACGCGGGCGGTCAGTTGCAAGCGCTGGCGCAACAGCGCCAGCGCGTCGGACGAACGCTTTTCCTGAACCGTGCTGAAAACGGCGTTGAACAAGATGAGCGCAGCGATGATGGCCGCTTCGTCGTATTTGCCCAGGACGATTTCGAGAATCACCGCCGCTTCTAGCATCCAGGGGACAGGTCCCCATAGACGTTTGAGGAACGCCAGCCAGGGGTGAGGCTTGGCTTCGGTAATGGCGTTGGGTCCGACCTGGGCTAACAGGCCGGCAGCTTCTTCGCTAGTCAAACCATGCCAAGAGACGGGTTGAGCCATTACATTGCCCTACTTTCTGTTGCGCTTGTCCTCGTGCATTTTCTAATTCCAATCAGTCCACCTTTTGCGCCTCGCAGCGAGGCTGAAATGGCAAGTGCACGGTGAAAGTTGCTCCATGACCCGGTTCGCTTTGCACCTCCACCGTGCCCCCATGCCAGCGCGTGATCTCGTAGGCAATGGCTAACCCCAACCCCGCTCCCCCACTCTCGCGCGAGCGGGCCTCTTCCACCCGGTAGAAGCGCTCAAACACGTGCGGCAGGTGCTCTGGCGGGATGCCCGGCCCGGTGTCGCTGATAGCGACCCACACCCCTGTGCGTTCCTTCCCGGCCCGCAAAACCACCTGGCCTCCCGGTGGCGTGTACTTTATGGCGTTATCCAACAGGTTCACGAAGAGGCGGATAAGGTGGTCCGGGTCTCCCAGGATGGATAGCTCGGGTGGCACTTCTTCGGTCAGAACCAGCCTCTTGTCTTCGGCCAGCGGTCGCATTTGTTCAACAACGGCGCTAAGCAAATCGGAGAGGTCCAAGGCCTGCGGCTGCCAGGGCAGGCGCCTTTGGTCCAGGCGGGTCAGGAAAAGCAGGTCAGTGCTCAAGCGGATCAGGCGGTCCACTTCCTGTTCCAGCTCGCGCAAGGCGCTTTCATACTCTGCGGCGGTACGAGGCTGGCTCAGCGTCACGCCGAGGCGTCCCTTCAGAGCCGTCAGAGGGGTGCGCAACTCGTGAGAAGCATCGGCGGTGAAGCGCCGCTCGCGTTCAAAGGCCGCCTGCAGACGGTCCAGCATATGGTCAAAGGTGGTAGCCAGCCGTCCCACCTCGTCTTGCGGGCCTGTATAGCCGATACGTTGATCCAGTTGGCTGGCACTTATGGTCTGCGCGGTGCGGGTAATGCGGTCTATGGGCCGCAGGGCACGGTCAGCCAGGAAATAACCTCCTAACCCCGCCAGCATCAGGACAAAGGGCAGGCCCAAGAAGATCTGCGTGCGCAGGTTTTCTACCGCATCCTGCAACGGCGCCAGGGATTGAGCGACCTGGAGCCAAATCACGGATTGCCCGCCGAGCGCCTGGATCGGCTGGCTGTAAACACGCCAGTGCGCTTCTCCCGTGCCTAACGTATGGTAGCCAGCGACGACCGGAACCCATGTAGGCACTGCCAAATAGCTGCCGAAGCCATCCCATACCGTCCCGTCGGCCGCGATCAGCCGCACAGCAAAACCCGCCTGGTTCAGACGGCTGGCTGCCACCTGAGATGCCTCTTTGTTTTGGAAGGCAGGGTGACCGTTTTCCTCATCCAGGTTGGTGAGCGCCTGGGAAGCCGTTACCTGGAGGGTGGCATCAACCTGGGCCAGCAGGCTGTGTTCTAGCCGCAAGTACAGGTAGCCACTGAAAAAGAGCAGGGTCAATGCCATCAGCAGCATATACCAGGCCGTCAATCGCACCCGCAGAGTAGCCCACCCAGGCTGCCACCAACTACGCATCTTCTTCCTCCGTACTGAGCCGGTAACCGACGCCGCGCACAGTATGAATCAACGGCCGATCAAAACCCCGATCTATCTTGCGGCGTAGATAGCCAACGTAGACATCCACGACATTGGATTCGGCGTAAAAGTCAAAGTTCCAGATGTGCTCGGCAATCTGGGTACGGGTAAGCACCTGATTGGGATGGCGCATCAGGTACTCTAACAGGGAGAATTCGCGCGGGCTGAGGTCAATCCGACGCCCGGCGCGGCGCACCTCCCTCCGCACTGTGTCCATCTCCAGGTTACCTACCCGGAGCACCGGATTGCTCTGTAGCGGCGGGCGGCGCAGCAGGGCGCGCACACGAGCCAGCAATTCAGGGAAGGCAAAGGGCTTGACCAGATAGTCGTCGGCACCGCTATCCAGCCCCTGGACACGGTCCTCTACCGTATCGCGTGCCGTGAGCAGAAGGACTGGCGTCCGCACGCCCCGTTCCCGCAGCTCACGCAGCAGCCGCAGGCCGTCCATTTTGGGCAGGAGAATGTCCAGGACGAGGAGGTCGTACGGCGCCGCCAGCGCGTAATCCAGGCCTTCCTGTCCATCGGTGGCAATATCTACAGCATACCCGGCTTCGCCAAGCCCCTGGCAAATAAAGCGGGCGATGCCCGGCTCATCTTCAACGACCAGGATGCGCATTTCTCGTCACACCTCCCACGGGAAAGGTATCTCTCCCGCGACTGCAGAAGCAGCTGGCCTACCGAGTGGTCGGCCATCACTGCTTGCAGGCTCGCAAGCCGCCCGACGGCACGCGCTTTAGCTGCCGCGAAGCGAGCGAAGCGCTCGGCTGAACTCTGTACTGTGCGGCAATCCGTTATGCGAAAAATCTCCGTACAATGTACCCAGTGGCCGTTGCTATGTGGCACCATCGCCCCACGTGCAGACCCAGAATCTCACGCATACCCGTGTGGGATAGCCTTGTGTGCATATTGTAGCACCCTTCCGCGGCAAGTCAAGGGGTTTTTATGAACAACATAAACAACCTGCCGCCGCAAAGACCCAACAAACTCCCAGACCAGTCGCGCGATGCACTCCGCTTCTACCACATCCCCACCGCCTCATCCCCCGGCACCGCCGCCGGCAGCGGGATCGTCTCCACCAGCATCGGCTCCACATCCTTCTTGTCCCGCGACAGTCCCAACAACACGACGAACCGCCCCACCTCCAGCCGCGCAACGTGGTTCGCCACCTGCACGTACCAGAACCCCTTCTCCGACCGCGCCAGCGCCGCCACCGCCAGGTCCCGATCCTTCGGGTTCTTCAGCCGCCCGATGAACAGGTTGTTGCACGAACTCACGATCTCCGGCGGCAACTCCGACGGACTCTGCGCGATCACCCCCATCCACACCCCATACTTCCCCGCGTCCCGAAACATCGTCGCGTAGATGTCGCTCGTCATCCGCCGGGCGTTCTCCTCCCGTGCCCCCTCGCCCACGCCGGAGATGATCTTGTTCGCCTCCTCATACACCAGGAACAACCTCCGCCCGTCCCCCTGCCCGATGCTCTCCCTCGCCCGGAAGATCGCGTCGTTGTACAGATGCCATGAGATCAGCCCAAGAATCGCCGCCTTGCCGTACTCCGGCATCGTGCCACCCTCCAGCACCGCCACGCCATCCGGATACGCCAGGTCCTCAATCGCAATGCTCCCCTCCCCTCGCCCATACATCCCCGCCAACTGCCCATACCGGAAGACCTTCAGCCGCAGCAGGAGCCCTTTCACCGCCGTCTGGTCCGTGATGTTGTTCCGCAGCCGACCGTACAGCGCCTCCAGCCGGTCGTACACCTGGCCCAGGTCCACGTTCTTGGAGCGCTCAATGGCCAGCTGTGGGCCTGGCTCAGCGACGCGCCCACCGTGGCACTGTTGTGCACGCCCGCATTGACATTGGCCCCCAACGTGCCCGGCAACCCCAACGCCACGCCCCCGCCTGCCGACGTCCCCACCGTACCCGACGCTTGGACCCCCACCGTCCGCGTCTGCCCCTCCGACGTGTACTGGTTGGCCCCATCGGCCACCGATTGCCCATCGCTGTGCCCTACCTGCACCGACTGCCCCACCTCCTGGCTCTGCGATGCCGACAGCCCAAGCGAAGCGCCGTGCGAACTCCCTTCGCTGTGGCTCTGCGACTGCCCTACCGACACTCCCACGTTGCTCCCCTGCGACTGCCCGTCCGTGATCGTCGCCCCGATGCTGTGCGCCTGACCCGTCGTCTGGGCGGTAGAGGCCGTGTCCGCATGCCCCACCGTGTGGGATTGCCCCTGCGTTTGCGCTACCCCCTCCGTGTGCGCCTGGCCCACCGCGTGGCTTTCCCCAACCGTCTGAGCCGTCCCATGGCTCTCGGTCGTGGCCCAACTGGACCCCGTCATCTGGCTCTGCCCCGCCGTGTGCGCCTCCCCGTGACCCACCGCATGGCCGGTCGTTACCGATTCGCCCACCGTCTCGGTCACGCCGCGCGTCTGCCCTTCGGTGTGCGACCGACCGTCCACCACCGACCGCGTGTGTCCTTCGGTTTCCGTGACGCCCTCCGCCTGGCTCCGACTGCGCGTCACCCCGTCGGTGTCCGACACCCCGTACCCCGTGCTGGCGCCCGCGTTGAACGCCCCCGACAGAATGACCGGGATGGACAACCCCACGTGAATCCCTCGCGTGCCCTTCTCCATGGACGCCCATCGCGACGCTTCCCGCGCGTTGGCCGCCTGCAGGCGGTAGATGTCCCCCTGCCGCACCCGAAATGCCATCACCACCGCCAGAAACTCCTCCCGCAGTTTCGCCATCCCCCGGTACACCAGTTCGTTCTGCTGCAGGGCGTACTCGTCCACCACTGCAGACCGCGCATTCTCGCCCGTCATCCCACGCGCGTTCTCCCGCGCGTCCGGCTGGCCGATGCCAACCACCCCGAAGCGCATCTCGCTGAACCCCCTTCGGAGCCACTCGGCGCGCGCCATCGTCAACGGCCTGCCCGAAGCGGTGCTGGCGGCCATCCTCACCGTCGCCATCGTCGGGGCCTGGAAGCGGATAGAGACCGGCCCGCGCAAATCCAGAATGTGGGCACGCATGGCTTGGACCATCCAAGCGTATATCCAGCAGGCAGCACAGGAGCAAGCCATGCGCTCTCCATAACGGCCAACTGGGCCGGCCTGCATTCTGTAACTGCGGGAACAGATATTATGTCCACTCGCGCGGACTTGACAATTGCCCAGATTTGTGCTATACTGAGTTCCTTGGGGATTGACCTCATTGCAATCGTTCCTGCTAGAACAGCGCTGTTCCAACTCCCAAAACTTGCGCCTCCGTAGTAGTTCCACCCGCCTTCAATGACGCAGGCCCATCAGCAGTCCGGAGGGCATAAATGAGCGCACACGCACCATCCCGCTGGCTCCTCGTGAGCCTCTGTGCCGCTTTGTGCTTGGTCGCCTTCTCCCTCGCCGCGGAACCTCTCTCTGGCAACTCAAATACCAAAGCGCAGTCTGGTCTGGCTTTCACGGGTCGTGTCTATGAAGGCGACAAGGGCACAGAACCGCCTTCAAGCACACCGATCAGCGGTGTGACCGTGGACCTGTATTGCAGCCACGACGCCAACATGTACGGCAACTACGCGCGGAGCGCCACCACCGACTCTAGCGGCTACTATTCCCTGGACATCTTGGAAACGTGCGAGTTCTACAACATCGTGCAGCATAACCTGGTGGGCTACATTTCCGCTGGCGCGACCTCGGTCGATGGTACCCCAAAAGGCGACGACTGGATCCAATTCACCTACCCGCTCACGGGCAAAACGCTTACCGGCAATAAGTTCTGGGACAAACGTCCCGCCACCAGCACGCCAACCATTACCCCGACCCCAACTCCGACCCCGACGCCCAATTTCGTCCTATCCGGCCGTGTGTACGATGGTGATGCCGGCACGGAGCCTCCCAACAGCACCCCTCTCCAGGGGGTTACCGTGAGCCTGTACTGCTGCACCACGCAAGGTTCCTATGGCAACTTTCTGCGCAGCAGCACAACCGACGCCACAGGCTGGTACGGGCTGGAAGTGCACGAAACCTGCAACTACTACAACATCGTGGAAGCCGACCCGTCCGGGTATACGTCTGTCGGCGCGAATTCCGTTGGTGGAACAAAGATCGACGACAACTGGATTCAATACGTATACCCCCTGTCGGGCAAAGTCTTGACCGGCAACAAGTTCTGGGACAAGCGTCCGGCGACTGGCACGCCGACTTCTACATCCACCTGCACTTGGACTCCAACGATCACTCGCACACGAACGCCAACCGTTACACCTACCGGCACCCGGCCGACGAACACGCCAACACCCGCACCCACGCAAACCCCTACGTCCACTCGCACCGGCTCGGCGACGCCGACGCGCACCCCTACCTCGGCGCGCGCAACTGAGACCTCCACCCCGGCCGCTACAGCCACGGCCACGATGCCGCCCGGCTGTCCAGATCTGTTGGTCAACGGCGATTTTGAGACAGGTTCTTTGCCGCCGTGGGGAGCCAGCGGCTCGGTAGGCATAGGGCCAGGCTACAACAGCCCCCATGGAGCATGGCTGGGAGGCATGAACAACGCGGGCGGAGAACTTTCGCAGGGCGTGAGCATCCCCACCGGCGTCAGTCCCGTTCGCCTGGAGTTCGTATGGATGGCATGGACCGACATCGACCAACCTGGCGACGTGCTGGATGTCGTCGTTCAGCATGCGGGCGGCGCGACCCACCTGCGCACTCTGCGGGCCGTATCCCCCTTGCGGCAGTGGCGTAAGGAAACCATAGACCTGACCGCTTACGCAGGCCAGCCTATTGTGGTAACATTCCTGGTGAGCACAGATAGCACAGTTGCCACCACGTTCAGACTGGATGAAGTCAGGCTTGCAGCATGCGGTGCGCCCACCCCAACTGCCACGGCGACAAGAGCAACCAATCCTCTCACGTTCCTGGGATTCGTGAATACCCTCACCGACCCGCCGCTAGGCAACCCGATTCCGGCCGCCAACGTGCTGGTGCGGCTTTACGGTTCGGAATCCCCCGAACAACTGGGCCGAATTCTGGCCAGCACCCACACGGGCGAGAACGGGGTGTACACTCTATCCTATGACTTCGCAGGCCCAGCAGCCACCGAACAGGCTCCCTACGAGTTTCTCCACATCGTGGTCGCAGATACACACTACAACGTGATCCAGGCCATGTCTCGCAGCGGCGGCCAGGTCACGGAACAGCGTTGGATACAGTTCCACCTGCCCCCGCCAGGAGAGTACGGGTTCAATGATTTTGTCCTGGAACCGACTCATGTCGTGGTGCGCTCATTCACGGGGAAGGTCTACAAGGGCGTGGTCGGTGATGTGAGCATACCGGCTCCTAACGTCACAGTGCTGCTCCTCAGAGCATACATCGAGTGTGACAAAGGGACGACCGTGCTGCAAGTGCAGACAGATGCCCTTGGTCAATTCACATTGGACTACACCACGCAAACTGAAGAGGATGCCGAGTATTACAACTTGGCAATCGCTGATGAGGCTTACCATGTGTCCGGCGCGACATCGTGGAGCGGCGCCGTGCTGACGAATCAGGCATATCTGCAGTTTGAAAACCCACCGGCTGGCACACTCGCCGGCAATCAGATCTGGGTTGGCAGCCTCACGCATACACAGCAGTTGATGTTCATCGCCACGGCAGATTCCTACGTCAGTTCGTCCGCCCCAAACCAAAACTACGGTACCGAGTCCGACCTGCGAACGTTCTATGGAGGTAGTATTGAGGGCGGCGTCGAGCGCGCGTACCTGAAGTTCTTCGTCCCCATTGCCACATACCCGGGCAAAATCGAGATTGTAAAAGCGACGTTGAATGTCTACTTGGAGCAAGCGAGCGGCCCCGACAAGGTTTGCATGGCGGTGCACAAGGTACACTGGGACTGGTGCGAATCCCAGACCTGCTGGGATGACTATAACACCGGCTACAATCCACCCATTACCTGGCAAAACCAACCGGGTTACGAAGAGGCCGCATGCGCGGGCCTGTACGTGGACTCTACGGCTGGCTACAAGACCTGGGACGTCACTTCTTTGGTTCAAGACTGGACGGACGGCCTCTGGGCAGACCAAAACGGCCTGGCACTTGTTGGGCCAGAAACGGGCCCAGGCTGGAGACGAGTCTTCTCCAGTCGTGAAGGTTCCAACAGGCCCATACTGATCGTCTACACAGAAGGAGAGCCTCAGCCAACGACTACGCCGATGCCAACGGTGACCCCCACTCCAACGCCCAGCCCCACCGTGACGCCCACCGTCCGAGACGTGGACATCTACGCTGTGGAGTTCAACCAGTCCGTCCAGAATCTCTACAGCACGGGCGTGCCATTGTTTGCCGGGAAGGACGCCATGGTGCGCGTTCACCTGCACACGACGGATGGCAAGGGGGACATCCCTGGCGTCAAAGGGGTCATCTACTACCCCTACACTCCCTACTCCTACACTACCTACAAACCGATCAACACGTTTGGGAATGTCACCGTCAAGGCGTCTCCAGACCGGGCGCAATTTGAAGACAGCCTCAACTTCCTCATCCCTGGCACGGCCCTGAAGCCGGGAACAGCGATGATGCGCATCGTCATCGAGCCGCCCAAAGGCGTCGCCTTCAGTTCCACCAGCCAAGTGGAGCGATTCCAGCAATTCACGATCCAGACCGGGCCGACGCTGAGCGTGGTCCTCGTAGAGGTTACATACGACATGAACGGCACCGCTCGGTGGCCCTATGCGGGCGCGGCGGACGACATCCGCTCCTGGCTTGAGCGCGCTTACCCAGTCTCCAGCGTCCAGACCACAAATCACCCACTCGCAATTCAGTATCCCAACAACCCGAGCAACTTCTGCGGCGTAAGTGGTTTTCACTCCATAAACAATGAACTGGCCAAGTGGCGCAGTTCATCTGATTCCACCTATGCGATCAGTCTGGGCGCGCGCACCATATACCTTGGGATGGTCCCAAGTGATTACGAGTCGCTGTGTTCCGGATGGGTCGTCACCGGCCTGGCCCATGGCATCCCGGCCGGCGAGGCATCAGCGGCAGTCTTCTCAACCAATGCCAACGAGACTGGCTCAACCGCAGGCCACGAGCTCGGCCACTGTCTGAACCTCAAACATGTCAACTGCAGTAGTTGTAAGCAGGCGCTAGACGGCGAGTACTTCCCAAACCCTTACTGCAGTATCAGCTGGGGCTGGATCTATTTCGGCGCAGACACAAAAACGTACAGCATCTACTCGCCCGCAACGTGGAGCGATTTCATGAGTTACTGCGCGAACAAGTGGATGTCGGATTACAATTATGGAAGGCTGCAAGGCTATATAGACCTGTATCCATCGGCGGTGGAGGCTGCCGAGCCGCAGAACATGCTCATGATCAGCGGCCTGATCAATAAGACAAAAGGCGAGACCACGCTAGATCCGATCTATCGGATGCCGCTGCTGCCGCAGGAATCGTCCGAGACCACGCTAGATCCGATCTATCGGATGCCGCTGCTGCCGCAGGAATCGTCCGAGCCCGGCAACTGCTCGGTCCGAGTGTTCAATGGTTCTGGGCAGCTCCTTGCCGAGCATCCCTTCAAGCCCGGAGAGGACACCGAGCGAATGGCGGGGTACGACGAGTTCATGACTATCCACCAGGTGATCCCCGACCACCCAGATCTGGCGCGGGTGGACATCGTGTGCGATGGGCACACGCTCGCCAGCCGCTCGGCCAGTGCCAATCCTCCCACTGTGCATGTGGAATCGCCCAATGGCGGCGAGATCTGGGCCACGGGCACGCAGACGATTACCTGGCAGGCCCAGGACCTCGACAGCGACACGCTCTACTTCCTGCTCCAAGCCAGCGGCGATGATGGGCAGACGTGGACCACGCTGGCCGCCGACGTCACCGGAAGGAGCTTCTCCTTTGACACCGCGCTTCTGCCGGGCGGTAACAAGATCAGGATAAGGGTCGTCGCGACCGATGGCCTGCGTACGACATGGGACGAATCGGACGCTGCATTCACGGTCGCTCTCAAGTCGCCAAAGGTTACAATAGGATCGCCACAGCAAGGATCGCACTTCCCGCCGGGTGATGTTGTGGTGTTCAGCGGTTACGCCTACGACCCGGAGGACGGGAGTCTTCCGCCCAGTGCTCTGTCGTGGGCTTCTGACAAAGATGGGCCGCTGGGGACAGGAACCACACTGGAATTGGACACCCTCTCCTTCGGAAAGCATGTCATCACCCTGACTGCTACCGACAGCGATTCTCAAACAGCGACGGCGACCGTCAACATTGCCATCGCATACCCGGCGTATCTACCTGTGATCATGAGGTAGAAAGTGCCTGCAGCGCCAATGGCGCTGCAGGCGGCAGTATACCGGATCAGGCACAGCACCCGCCAGAAATGCCTTGAGGCTCTCGTGCTCCCATCGGCTGGAGGGACCCAATAGGGCCGGCGCAGAGGCGACCACCATCCGCCTCCCGCCTATTGTCACCAAACCCTCCTCCGGCAGCGGAACCTGTTGCCGCTCGCTCGTGATGAGATACGGCCGGCGCGTCACTTTTCCCTCCCCATCTCGCACCAGCAGCGGTACCGCCACCATCCCCATGTCCTCCACGTAGTCCAGCGCTGGCGATACCACCGGGTACGTCCCCTCCACCACAACCGGCTCACTCCGCGCCCCAGCAGGTTCGGCGGATTTCCCCCGCTCTTTCTGCGCAGCCCTGAGCAGCCGGTTGAAGGCCGACGACGACAGCCCCAGCAGCATCTTCGCACGCTCCTCGTACCGCACCAACGCAACCGGCGGGAGAGCGGCCATATCCCCCATGATCTCCTCCACCCGCCTGTCGCGGTCGGCACCCACCGCCGCGGCTGCCTCCTCCAGCTTCCTGTGCAGCAGCGTGCTGGATCCGTCCAGAATCTTGCGAAACCCCTCCGCCCCAATCCCCTCAACCGCCAGATCCCGAACATCTTTGCCCTCGGGAAGCATCACCATGTGCACCCGCGGACCTAACCGCTTCGCAAGGCGCAGGGCTGCCTCCTGCCCCGCTGCGTCCCCATCCAGACACACGTATACCGGCTCGTGACCCCTGACCGCCGGGAGCAACCCTTCCGGCAGCGTCGTCCCCTGAAGGGCAATCGCCGGGATGCCCCACCCGTGCAGCGTCAGACAGTCGGTGATCCCTTCCACAAGGACCAACTCGCCCTTGCCCCTGAGCGCCGCGTCGTTGTATACCGGCTTGGGCCCGCGCAGGTGCAGGTACTTGGGCCCATTCCCGTCCGCCACCGCCCTGCCGGTCAGGTACACCACCCGCCCGCCCGAGAACGTCGGAAACACCAGCCGCCCCGCAAACACCTCGCGCCCATCTTCCCGCAACACACCCGCTTCCACCGCCTGCGCCCTCCCAATGCCCTCGCGGTTCAGGTGCGCTTCCAGGTCGTTCCCAACGGCCAGCCCGACCCAAAACTCACGCAACGTCTCCGGCTCAAGTCCCCGAAGATGAGGCCCTTCAAGAACAGATGGCATCGCCATCCATCGCGCATGGTACCACTGGGCCGTCAGCCCAAGAATCCGGTCTCGCAATGCCCGCTCCCCACACGCGCTCTCCCAGACCCATGCGACGCCCGCACGCTCCGCAAGCCACCGCAGGCTCGCCTTGAATTGCTCGGGGTCCCGAGGGCGAAATGCCGCGCCGTGCCGCACATACGACACCAGGTCAATCACGTCCCCGCCCACGCCATCGGCGTAGTGATACCACGACTCCGTGTGCGGATACACGGTGAGGGCAGGCGTCGCCTCGCCACGCGTGCTCCCCACCCACGTGCGCCCAACCCTCCGCAACCCAGGGATCAACTCCTGCGCTACCTCCACGATGGGCGACCGCCCTATCACGTCGTCTTTCAAATCCATCGCTCCCCTCCGCGAGACTGAACACGCTGCACCTACTGAATGGACACGGGAGTCCGATCCTCCTCCCCCGCGAAGATGGCTTCAGGCACCCCCAGCACCTCTTCCGCTCGCTGGATGAACTCATCCGTCACAGGAAGTTCGCCCCGCAGGATCGCGCTGAACCGATGGTAGGGGTACCCCATCAGCCCAGACACCAGCCGCGGCTCCAGCCCACTGGCACGCACCAGCGCCCGAAACAATTCCATTGTGTGAGACCCCTCTTCAACGCCCAATCCCATCCTCCTTTCCGTTCGGTAGGAACGGTCACCCTTCATCCAAGCCACAGTTCCTACCCACAAAAGCACCGAGGGGCCTCATCGGCCCCTCGGTAGGTATTCCCCCTCGTCGCATCCCTCTGGCTCAGGCAGGCCCAGCCACGCCCGAATCATCCTCCGCAGCAGTTCTCCGGCGGAAACGTCGTTCTCAGCCGCCTTGATCCGCAATACCCGCAGTTCTTCCTGGCTGATGGCAAAGGTAAACCGGCGGTACTTCCTGCCCTTCCGCTGATTGGTTCCCATCACGTCGCCTCCTCACCGAAAAGTGTGCGGAGAGAAACCCTTCCACGCACCTATCATAGCACATCTGTTCTATGCTGTCAAGTCCCTCGCGCCGAGGTATGTGTCACACACGGTGGGTGAGTTTGAGCGCCCCACTGGAGCTACACATATCCCTTCAGAAATGACCTCGCATGCCCACTTAGGGGCCCAATTGGCCCCAAAACCGCTGCCTTCGGCCCACCATGTGGGCAACCAACCGCCTATGTGACAGACATGCGCCGAACTTGGCCCCCGGCACACCCCGAAGGTCGCCAATAGCCTCGGCTGGCCTGCCCCTTCCGTCGTCGCAACTATGCGAAACTCGCTATTGACAGAACACAAGTTCTGTGGTATGATAAGGGCGCAACAGGGGTCCCACCTGAAGTGGCGCTTGACACTCGGAGTCCCAAAACGTGAAACGGGCTGCGCCGGTGCTCGCAACACCAACGCAGCCCTGACCACCACGCTGGGATAAGCAGCGCGGCGGCTAAAAGGAATTGTATCACAGATTCTCTCGCGGGTGCAATTCCGGCGGCGGCCAACAGCGGAACGCTCAGCGGTTGGCCGTCTGCTTTTTCAGGCAACGAGGAGGAAGGACATGAAACGAATTCTGTCGCTGAAGGCCTTCGTGGTTGTTTCCCTGCTCCTGTTTCTGGCCACCAGTTACGAGAACACCCGCCTCCTGGCCATGAACTTCCACGGCACCAACCCCCTGCTCCCATGGGCCTATGCCGGCGCCGTGGAACTGGGCGTGATCGGACTCTCCATCGGCATCATCATCCGACGCAGAAACCACCGGCCGGCGCGCGGATATGCGGCCGTCCTCCTGGGAGTTCTGGGACTTTCGGTTACGGCCAACTTCCTCATGGGAGCGCAGAGTTTCTACCCGGCGTTCCAGATTATGGCCAGGGTGCGAGATTGGTCACTCTGGTGGCTTCTCCCGCTGGCCTTCAGCGCGGCGGTTCCCGTGCTCATCTTCGCGTTCTCGGAACTCCTGGCTACGCTGGTGCTGGAGGACGAGGAGGCAACCAGAGCCACCACGACCCCCAGACGGCCGGCTGCACCGGAAGTTCCACGGTCGGGAGTTCCCCAGCAACCACCCAGGATGCTCCCAGATCAGGAGAACAACCTGGTCAATCGTGTGGTTGCATTGTATGGAGAGCAGCCAGAGACTCCCCTCGCCCAACTCGCCCGCGAATTGGGAGTCTCTCCTTCCACGGCCTCTCGGGTCAGGATTCAGGCCATGCAACAAGGGTTGTTGGTGAGAGTTTCACGCAGCCACTACTCTCCCAACGGCCACCGACAGCAAGCCTCTTGGGAGAAAGGAGCGTAACGATGGAATTCGGAGTCTTGCCCCCCATGTTCGGAATGGGAATGGTGAACAGCCTGTCAGAAGTGCTCAGGATTCAGCAGCAGGCCACCGAGCAGGCCCTGGGTCAGATGCAGATGCAGGCTCAGCGGGAGGCAATGCAGCCACCGCAGGTGGAGCAGGCTACGAATCCTCATGCACCTGCGCCGGACTGCCTGGTCCAGAACGCCCGCTGAGTCGAGACCGTCACGGGACGTACGTGAGAGCCCTGGGCAAGCATGCGTGTCGTTTCCCAAGCGCATTCTTCCCATGGCCACTGGCAGGGGTGCAGCCGAAATCAGGCAGGGGTTCTTGACTTTTCACCGAACCCTGTAGTATGATATACGTGAACAAACGTTCTATCGCTGCGATCGCGTTCGCGCCAAGCAATGCGCAAACAGCGACCGCTCGTGTGACGAACCGATGCGGACCATTCCGCCCGCAGTGCTCCGCCTCAGTTCGTTCTCGTACGCCGGCTCGTTGGCTCCGTACAGCCGTGAGGCCGATCCGCTCGCAACCTGTTGGGAGACGCCCAGTATCACAATCACTCGCCTAGCGAGCGCGCAGTGATATCCAACTCCCATAGGAGATCTCACGATGAGCAACGAGGCTGTACTCGCGAGCGCCGAGACTGCGATCAACGACCCTGGCGTCGATGAATTCTGCTACATCGTGGCCGGCATCGTCCGGCGATTGATCGCCCGACATACCGGCGAGCGGACGCTAGCCGAAACGCCAGACAGGAATTCCGCGCCCGTTGTGCCGCCAACCGGATCGTCGGAACCGAACATGGCGATACCGGGCGAACCCTCGGCCGATTGCGGCCAGGGAGAACCCTGGTAACGAGGTAAACGCACTATGACCAGAGTCGCTCTCTACGCCAGAGTCTCTACTGAAGAACAAACCGATGGCTACAGCCTGGAAGCACAACTGACGGCCATGCGAGACCACGCAGCGCGCCAGGGCTGGCAAGTCCTTGCTGAGTTCGTAGATGCCGGCTACTCGGCCCGCACCGATAACCGACCTCAGTTCAAGGCGATGATCGGCGAGGCCAAGGAGAGGAAGTTCGACATCATCCTCGTTCACAAGTTTGACCGCTTCGCCCGCTCCCGAGAGCACTCCGTCACCTACAAGGCCCTCCTGCGCAAACTGAACATCAGCGTCCAATCAGTTACGGAGCCCACCGACCCTGATTCGCCATCCTCCATCATCCTTGAAGGCATGCTGGAGGTCATGGCCGAATGGTATAGCGCCAATCTTTCCCAGGAAACGCAGAAGGGCAAACGCCAGCGCGCCCAGAGCGGCCTCTACAACGGTACTCTCTGCTATGGCTACCAGAAAGGCGAGGATGGAATTCCCACTCCTCACCCCTTTGAAGCTGAAGGCGTCCGCAAAGCCTTTGAAGCCTACGCTACCGGCAACTACAGCGACAAGGACATTGCCGATCTGCTCAACTCCCTTGGCCACCGAACCCGCTCCAACTGGGGCGTTCGTCCATGGTCTAAAGACTCCGTGACGGCCCTTCTGCGCAACCCGTTCTATCTGGGCCACACGAAATACCACGGCAAACTCTTGCCTGGCAAACACCAGCCGATCATCTCGGAAGAACTCTTCGCCAGGGCCCAGGAAGTCAGAAAACGCCGCACCCGGGCTCCGCGCTCCAACTGCAAACACTTCCGAACCTATATCCTTTCCGGAATATTGCGCTGCGTAACTTGCGGAGGCCGTCTGACCGCCCAATCCGTCCGCGGCAACCGATACTACCGCGACCGCGCTGGCCTCCGCAGTCAGCCTTGCACCCAACCTCAGACAGGTATTCGCGCCGATGAGGTTGAGGCCCAGCTGGACTCAATTGTCGCGCAGTTTCGGCTCCTTCCGACCTGGCGCGAGCGCGTCTTGGATCTGATCTCATCGCGGCCAGAACGACAGCGGCTTCAGCGCGAGCGGGAGCGCCTGGAGGAGAAGCTGCGACGCCTGGCCAAGCAATACCGCGAGGTGGAGATTGACGAAGAGGAGTATCGCCGCGAGCGCGACGCGACCCGAAGGAAACTGAGCAGCCTTGTCGTGCCTGCCGAGACCGAAGTGCTTGCAGCGGGTGCTTACCTGGAGGACATGGTGCAGGTATGGTCAACAGCAACCCTGGAAGAGAAGCGCAGCATGGCACTTCTCATTTTTGACGCCGTCTACTACGACGTGGCGGCAAAACGAATCGCCGCCCTGAAGCCCAAGGCGGCGTTCATTCCCGTGTTCCGCCAGTCTCCATGCCTCGTGGAAACCAGTGACGGAATGTTTAGCATTGGCGGAAGCGACGGGATTCGAACCCGCGATCTCCTGCTTGACAGGCAGGTATGCTAGGCCGCTGCACCACGCCTCCGCTTGTTGATACGTCCACATCCTACCATAAAACCCGCCCTTTGTCAAAAACCACCCCAAGCACCCTAGAACACCCCAAACCACATCGCCACACCCATCACCACAAACAGCGCCGCCGCCACCTTGTTCAGCACCTGCGCGGGCACAACCTGCGAGATCAACTGCCCCGCAAACGCCCCGATCAGCGTTACCACCACCAACGCCAGCGCCGCCCCCAAAAACACCATCCACGGCTTCCCCGTCTTGCATGTCATGGAGATCACCGCCAACTGCGTCTTGTCCCCGAGTTCTGCCAGCAGCAAAAGCCCGAATGTCCCCGTCAGTACTTTCCAGTCCATCTCTCTTCTCCTGTTATGTAAACTCAACAAAAAAGACCCTTGCCTCATGGCAAAGGTCTCGCTCATTGGCTCGCGCCAACCGACGGAACCAGGCACAAGGCCGGCATGTCGATCCCGCCGCACAGGTGGAGCTACTCCCCTCTGACGCTCACATTATGCCATCCGCCGCCCGCGCCGTCAAATCCGCGCCCGCGCCCGAAGCCCCAACCTCCCCCAGCGCCCGCATCGCCATCTCCAACACGCCAGGCGACAGAGGCAGCCCCTCCAGTTCCTCCTCGCTGAACCAGCCCACCTGCGAAGTATCCGACGCGGCGCGCGGTTCCCCCTCCACCCACTCCGCCAGCATGTCCACGATGACGTAGTGGTACTCCACGCGCCCTGCCGCATCGCGCAGGATACGATCCACGACCCCAAACGGCCGGATGACGCGCACCCGAATACCGCACTCTTCCCATATCTCGCGCTCCGCGGCCTCCGCCAGGGTCTCGCCCAGTTCCACCACCCCGCCCGGAAAGGCCCAAATCCCCTCCCCTGGCGGATGCCCCCGCTGGGCCATCAGCACGCGCCCCTGCCGCACCACGATCGCCCCGACCGCCACAATCGGCGCGTCCGGATATTTGCGCTTCATCCCCACTCCTCCGCGCTTGCCGAGTCCAACGCCGCCGCAAAATCCAAAACCAGTCGCGCCGCCTCATCCAGCAGCGCCGGCTCAATGAAATCCATCGTGTCGCGGTCGGTATGATACACGTTCTCGCGCCCCTTGCCGCTGGCCTCCAACGAGGTCGCCGGAATCCCCTTCGCCAGGAAGGAAGAAAAGTCGCTGTTCCCCATCCAGTACCACCGCCCCCGCATCTCCGGCCGCACCTTACGCAGCAGCGCATTCAGCCGGCGGGCCGTGCGCCTCGGCGGGAAAAGCCCCGCGCCGCTCACGTAAGTCAGCCGTTCGCCGGAACCCACCATATCCAGATTCACCACAGCCGCCCCGTTCAGACCGTCGCGATGCGCCTTCACATACGCCGCGGAGCCGATGAGGCCGCTCTCCTCCGCCGAGAAGAAGACCACGTCCACCTGCGTGCGCGTCAGAGGCTCCTGGGCCAGCGCCTCGGCAGCCGCCATGAGCACGGCCACGCCCGACCCGTTGTCGTTGGCCCCGGGCGAGAACTTCCGGCTGCGCGCCAGCCCCTGGTAACCCAGCAGGAACAGCCCCCAGGGGACAAGGAACGCCATCATCGCCCAGCGCAATGTTGTCCAGACCTGCCCCGGCGCGAGCGGCCCCGCCCACACATCCACCGCCCGCGCCAGACCGATAGCGCTGAGACCCAGGGCGATGAACGGCCACAGCCGCATCAGAGTGCGCGCCACTTCGCCCACCCTGGGGTTGGGGATGCGACTCGCGCGGGCGGTGTCATGGTGCGCGCACAGAATCAGCCTCCGCTCCGCCGGGCCGGCGCTGGGCAAGGTAGCCGCCAGGTTGTAGCCCGTCGCCCCGCCCTTGCCCCACCTCGCGCGGGCGCGGCGCACATACCTGGGCAGCAGCGACAACACGGCGACGTAGGCCCACGGCGCCCATGGAGCCTCTGGCAGATACCAGGCGGCGGTCCACAGCCCCACGATGCCCACCACCATCAGCGGCAAGAGGCCCGTCGGCGACGGGACGTTGGGCACCACCTGTCGTTCTGTCGCAAGGCCCCGGTCGCGGAAGAACCCCTCGGCGAACTCCAGGAACTTCATCTCGCCTTCGCCGCCAGCGGGGCGAGGGCCGATCTCGTCCACGATGAAGCGCAGCAGATGATAGGCGCGCCGGCCCAGGTCCTTCGTCTCGTCCACGTTTTCTCCCCTGTTCTGAAGTGAGTGGGCTCACTCGCCCGGCGGAAGCCACTGGTCCCAGTCGTGTGATTGGCGGAGAAGTCTCCACGCGCCGCGCATTCTCGCACAGATTCGGCCTGCGGTCAAAAAAGAAGGCCGCCGGATTATCGGCGGCCTTCTTACGATCAAAGTAGGGGACGTTCTACGGGTTGCGGCCCATGCCCTCGTAAGCGAAGGACAGGTCCACGCTGCCGCTCTTGACGTGCGTGCAGATGGCCGCCAGTTTGTTGCCCGCCTGCCCCTCAATCACGACGGTGAACCGCTTGTTGTTCGGCAGGTTCGTGTCCGAGTAGGTCCAGGGCCGCTCGGGCACCGACTGGCCGGCGTTGAGCGTGAAGTTCTTCGCGCCTGCGTTCGGATACTCCACGCCCGTGTCCAGATCAAAGTACCGAACGCTGAAGGTCGCCGGGGCCGTGCCCACGTTCTGAATCACGATGGGCGTCAGGTAGCCGCCGTACCCCTTCATGACCCAGGGGATGTAGACGTTCTGGTAGCCGGCGGTGAAGGCATTGTACGCCGTGCCGTCAATGTAGGTGGGGCCACTGCGGTTCTGGTTCACGATGGCCACCAGTTTGTCGCCCGGGTTGCCGCGGATGATCATGGAGTACTGCTTGTTGTTGGGCAGGACCGAGTCGGGCCACGTCCAGGGGCGCTCGGGCAGGGAGAGACCCGGCCCCAACTGGACGTTCTTGGCGCCCGCGCCGGAGTAGAAGACCCCATCCGTCATGCCGTAGTACTCCACCGTAACCGTGGCCGTTACCGTGCCCACGTTCTGGATCACGGCCGGCGTGATGTAGCCCGCGTACCCCTTCACGATGTTGGGCGCATAGACCGTATCGGCGCCGCCGCTGAAGCCAGAGTAGGCCAGATACGTGTTGCTGCTAATCTGGTTGACTGCCGCAACGATGGAGCCGCCCGGCGACGCCGTCGCCACCACCGAATACTGCTTGTTGGTCGGCAGTTCCGAATCGGGCACCAGCGCCGGGTCGTACTCGTAACTCACGTTCGGCGGAAGGGAGATCACGCGGGTCGCGCTCGTAACCTTCTGCCCATTGCTGAAGTAGAAGAACTCAATGGTAACCGACGTTGTGCTGGTGCCGCTGTTCTGGATGTAGAACGGCGTGTTGAAGGTGTAGTAGTTCTTGGTGATGTTGGGCAGGTACACCTTCTCGCCGCCCGCCGGAAGCCCTGTGTAGCCCATCTGTCGGTTCGTGGCTTCCTCGCTGACCACGGCCGCCACAGGCTCATCAGAACTGATGACCACCGAGTACAGCCCTGCGGTCAGGTTCGGGTCGGGGTTCAGTTTCGGGTCAACCAGCCGGCCTCGCCCGGGCTGGAGCGAGAAGGACTCGGTGGCCGTGCTGATGAACGCGCCATCCGAGATGCGGTAGTACTCCACGTAGACCATCGCCGTGGTGCTGCCCATGTTCTGCACCACGAAGGGCGAGTTCCACGTGGTCCCAGGCGGATAGGACCCCTGGGCGAAGGCGGGCACGCTCCCCACCAGCAGCACGAGCACCGCCATGAGGGTGAATAGTACGGTTCGTTTCATATTCCTGTCTCCTCTCTTGAGTTTCAAAACTGCCATCCCACGCACAATAACGCGACACGAAGGCATTCGTTACCGCCTTCATGGTACAGTATACGTCAACCCGCCGTAGATTTCAATAACCCCTTTGGGTAATTCTGCGGGGTTATTGCGCCTTGCGGGGGCGTTCAACCCCTCGCGGCTGCAAGTTTCGGGCCAGGGAGAGGGCAAGTGTGAGCCGAGCGGCTGGCACGATCGCCTCGCCCCGCTTGCGGGGAGCGGGCAGGGTGAGGGGGCATCTCGCCACAGGTTGGTGCCGCAATGCCAAGACATGTAGGGCGGCTTCCCATAGCCGCCGAAGGCGTAGGGGAGTATGGGAACCTGCGCTACGCTCTATGCGCTTCATGCTGCCGCTCATCGGTCTGACAGTTTCCACCGAAATGTACACACTACCGACCCTTGCAAATCATTGACCAGCGCTGCCAAGTGTGATACAATACAGCCGCGCAACTTCGGTGCAGGGCGCACGGCGCAAATACGCGACTCGCATGAAAACCACGACATACTTCAGAACGAGTGTCATGTCGCGCCGCCCTTATCTCAGGACGGAATGGATTGAGCACGTCCTGAAGAACCCTGTCCGCACGGAACGGCAGCCAAATGGGCGCATACGCCATTGGGGATACATCGCGGAGATGAAGAAGTACCTGCGAGTCGTAACAGAATCGGATGGGGAGACCGTGCACAACGCTTTCTTTGACCGCCGTTTTGAACCTTGAGTAGGGAGAAAACCATGGTATTTGAGTATTACCCTGATACGGACATGCTGTATATCAAACTGAGCGAAGGCGTCAGCACGGAGTCCGAAGAGATCGCGCCTGGGGTTGTGCTGGATTTTGACGAGCGGAATCGGATCGTCGGGATTGAAATTGAGGACGCCAGCAAGTTCATTGACCTATCAAGGTTGGAACTGCGGGCACTCCCACTCGTTAGTCTCATCCTAACCGAGAAGTCCCCCGCTGCCGCATAAGCCGCCGAACACGAGGAAAACGTAGAAGCGGCTGTCCAGGGATCCGCTTGGGGGATGATGGAAGCAGTCCGCTCTCTAGACGGCACGTGCTTCCGGATAGGAGACGGCCCCCTGCGGTTGACAGCCGCCCAACCCTTGGGTAAACTCGCCCCGTACGCACCCGCGAGGTTCGTGATGTCCGACCGACCCAAAACCCTGTGGATCAAGGAACCCTATCTGGCGCAGATTCTCACGCGCCAGAAGACGATAGAGGTACGCGTCGGCTATCCGAACATCCTGCGCCTGCGCCCCGGCTCGCCCCTGCGCCTCAACGACGCCCACCCGGCGCGCGTGCGGCGCATCACCGTGTACCCCGACTTCGCGGCGCTGGTGGCGGCAGAGGACGCCGCGCGCATCGCGCCAGGGATGACCGCCGACGAACTCCTCGCCGCGCTCCGCGCCCTGTACCCGCCCGACAAGGAGGCCCTCGGAGCCGTAGCACTGGAGATAGAACTGGAATCGGAGGAATGACATGATCCGCAATCAGTGGTACGTCGTACTGGACTCCCGCCAAGTGCGGGAACGCCCCATCGGTGCAACGCGGATGGGCGAGAAACTGGTCTTCTGGCGCGATGCCGCGGGCCGCGTGGCTTGTCTCCGAGACCGGTGCGCCCACCGAGGCGTGGCCCTCAGCGCCGGCAAGGTACTGCCCGAAGGGCGCCTTCAGTGCCCGTTCCACGGGTTTGAGTACGACCCTTCAGGCCGCGTGGTAGCCATCCCTGCCAACAGCCGCAAAAGCCCCGTCCCCGACCGCTTCCGCGTTACCGCCTACCCCACCCATGAGGCTCACGGGTTCATCTGGATCTGGTGGGGCGACGACCCACCGGCCGACCTCCGACCGCCGCGGTTCTTTGAGGATTTGGAGGGCTTCCGCTGGGGTCAAGCGATAGACCCCTGGGATGCCCACTATTCGCGGGTGATTGAGAATCAATTGGACCCCATCCATCTGCCCTTCGTCCACTACAACACCATCGGGAGGGGCAACCGCACCATCGTGGATGGGCCTGTTGTCCAGTGGCTGGACTCAGACCGCTTTCGCGTGTACGTGGCGAGCCGGCAAGATGACGGGCGACCACCCTTGAGGCCCGAGGAGGTGGACGTTACCGGCCAGACATTCTATCTGGAATTCATCTTCCCCAACCTGTGGCAGAACCACATCTCTGAGGACGTGCGCGTTGTCGCTGCTTTCGTGCCCGTGGATGAGGAGCACACGCTGCTCTATCTGCGCTTCTATCAGCGGTTCCTCGCGTGGCCATTGCTGGGCAACCTGGCGGCGCGCTTGGCCATGCCCTTCAACGTAATGGTCGCGCACCAGGATCGGCGCGTGGTGCAGACGCAACGCCCCAAACCCAGCGCGCTGCGGGCGGATGAGCAGTTGGTGCAGGGCGACCGGCCCGTTGTAGAGTACCGACGCCGACGGCAGGAGTTGATGGACGCGGCAAAGGAGGCGCGTGGATGATGCGCTTCGTCGCCAACACACTCCACCCCGAGCGGTATCAGGGCGCCCGGCGGGGATATCCCTACTTTGAGGGGTGGTACTACAAACTGGTGGACGCCAGCGAGCAGCATCGCCTGGCTGTCATCCCCGGCATCTACAAGGGGCTGACGCCGGCGACGACCCACGCCTTCGTGCAGGTGATGGACGGGATGAGCGGGCGGGTGGACTACTTCCGCTACCCGGCGGAGGCTTTCCAGGCCGCACCGAACGACTTTGACCTGCGAATTGGCCCCAACCGCTTTCGGGTGGACCGGATTGACCTGCACCTGGAGGGGCCGGAGCGCACCGTCAAGGGTAGCCTTCGCTTCAACGGGACTCACCCCTGGCCGGTGAGCATCCGCTCGCCCGGGGTGATGGGCTGGTACGCCTGGATGCCCTTCATGGAATGCTACCACGGCATCCTCAGCCTGGACCACGCCATAGAAGGGGCGCTGGAGGTCGCCGGGACGCCCATTGACTTCACAGGCGGGCGCGGGTACACCGAGAAGGACTGGGGACGGCGCTTCCCCGCCGCCTGGATCTGGTTCCAGAGCAACCACTTCCCCGCGCCGGAGACCAGCCTCACCGCCTCGGTGGCGCTGATCCCCTGGCTGCGCGGCACCTTCCGCGGGTTCATCGTCGGCCTCTGGCACGCGGGGACTCTGTACCGGTTCACCACCTATGCTGGCGCGAAGATTGAGCATCTGCAGGTCGGCGACGACGCGGTGGAGTTGGTGCTCCGCAGCCCCGACCACCGGCTGGAATTGCACATCCAGCGGGCCGACACCGCCATCCTCTACGCGCCCGACCTGACGGACATGACCGGCCGCGTGCCTGAGACGATGCGCTCCTCGGCGCAGGTCTGCCTCACCCGGCTGGACCAGCCCGGCGCGCCGATCCTGGAGGAAATGGCCCGAAACGGGGGGCTGGAGATCGTGGGCGACATCCAGCGATTGCTGGCCACAAAGGGGAGGGGTGAACGATGACCAACAAGCGACGAGCCTTGGGGCTTCTCTTCGCCTTCGTTTTTGTGGACGTCCTGGGCTTCAGCCTGATCTTGCCACTTCTACCGTACTACGCGGCCACCTTTGGCGCGACAGCGACGGTGGTGGGGTTGCTCCTGGGCGCCAATGCGCTGACGCAACTCTTGGGCGCGCCTGTGCTGGGCAGACTCTCCGATCGTTACGGCCGCAAGCCGCTCCTGCTCCTCAGCCTGGCGGGCACGGTGGCGGGATTCCTGATGCTGGGGCTGGCCCGCTCGCTGGCCATGCTATTCGCCAGCCGGATTGTGGACGGCTTCCTGGGCGGCAACATCTCCCTCGCCCAGGCCTATATCAGCGACGTAACCGAGGGGAAGGAGCGCACCAGGGGGTTCGGCCTCATCGGGGCTGCCTTCGGTCTGGGTTTCATCTTCGGGCCGGCCATCGGCGGCGCGCTGGCCGGGGGCGGGAACTACGCGCTGCCCGCGCTGGTGGCGGCAGGGCTGTCGCTGCTGAACCTGCTGGGGGTGCTGGTGTGGCTGCCCGAGTCGCTCCCGAGAGAGGAGCGGGAGCGACGGGCGCGCGAACCCCGTGCCGCCTTCTCCCTGCGCCTTCTCTGGGACGCGCTGAGCCTGCCCTGCGTCGGGCCGCTCCTGCAGACCCAACTCTTCTTCAGCCTGGCCTTCACCCTCTTTGAGACCATATTCTCCCTCTTCGCCCAACAGCGGCTGGGGCTGGACGCTCGGACGACCAGTTTCGTCCTCACCTACGTGGGGTTGCTGGTGGTGCTGGTGCAGGGGGTGGGGATTCGCCTGCTGGTGCGGCGTTTCACCGACAAGCAACTGGTCTTCGGCGGGAGCATTCTGCTTGCCCTTTCCCTGCTGGCCTGGGCCTTGTCCCCGTCGCTGGGGGTGTTGCTGGTCGTGCTGGCCCCGCTGGCGCTGGCCTCCGGCGTCCTGAGAGTCGCCATCAACACCGCGCTGACCCGCTCCGTGTGGCCAGAGGAGGTGGGCGGGACGCTGGGGCTTTCGGCCTCGCTGAGCAGCCTGACCCGCGTCCTCGCCCCGACAGTCGGAGGCTTCCTGTTGGGCCAGGTGGGAGCGTTCGGACCCGGCGTGCTGGGGGCGATCTTGATGGCCTGGCTGGGCTACTACACCTGGAAGAAGGTACTGTTCGTGCCCGACCTGGCCTGCCCGCCGCCCAGGGTCTCTGACCGTTGACCGGGCAGCAGGCCGTGCCGAAACGCCTGCCGAAGAGGAGAGATGAGATGCGAAAAGCGATTACGACCGGTCCGGGGCAGGCCCAAGAGATGCGCGTCGGCCATCTCTGGACTAACCTCGTCCGCCTGCTGTACCAGGACTGGCTGCGCCGGCCCGTCGTGTGGCTGGTGGAGCGGCGGCTGCGCGCCCCCCTAGGGCGCGTCCATCCTACCTGGCGGGAGATTGAGCGTCAGCGTCGCCTCATCTACTCCGCCGTAGTGCACACCGTTGACCGGGTGATTGGGCAGCGGCTGCTCTCCCCGCACGTGGCAGCGGTCATCGCCCGCCTATGGAGCCGAGCGTTGAGGCCATCGCCTGGCCAGCGCTCTGCCGCCCGCCGCTTCCGCGAGGAGCATGGCAGCGACCCGCCGTGGTTCCTCGTCATCAGCCCCACCCAGGCCTGCAATCTGCGCTGCGCCGGTTGTTACGCCGACTCCGGCCCCAGCGACGCCCATCTGGACTGGGCCACCCTGGACCGCGTCATGACCGATGCCGAACGACTGTGGAACGTCCCCCTGTTCGTCTTTTCCGGCGGCGAGCCGCTGACCTATCGCTCCGCGGGCCACGACCTCCTGGACATCGTTGAGCGGCACGCCGACTGTCTGTTCCTGATGTTCACCAACGGCACGTTGATTGACCGGGCGACGGCCCAGCGCCTGGCACGGCTGGGCAACCTCACCCCCGCCCTGTCGGTGGAAGGCATGCGCGCCCGCACCGACGAGCGACGCGGGCCCGGCACGTTTGACCGCGTCCTGCGCGCCATGGCCGACCTTCGCGAGGCTGGCGTGCCCTTCGGCGTCTCCGTTACCGCCACACGGGCCAACTGCGAGGAGATCCTCTCCGACGAGTTCCTGGACTTCTTCTTCCATCAGCAGGGCGCTTTCTACGAGTTCATCTTCCAGTACACGCCCATCGGCCGCGGCTGCCACCTGGACTGGTTACCGACCGCCGAGCAGGCCATCGCGTTCTGGCGCCGCTCCTGGAAGGTCATTGAGAAGAAGCACCTGTTCCTGCTGGACTTTTGGAATCACGGGCCGCTTGTTGAGGGGTGCATCGCGGCGGGACGGGACAGGGGGTATCTCTACATTGACTGGAACGGCCATGTGATGCCGTGCGTCTTCGCTCCCTACGCCGCCGCCGACCTCCGCCAGATCTACGCCCAGGGCGGCACCCTGAACGACATCTGGGCAGCGCCTTTCTTCGCCGCCATCCGCGCCTGGCAGCGTGAGCACGGCTACGGCAAGCGGGAACTCACGGCGGAGCACAACTGGCTTCGCCCGTGCCCCTTCCGCGACTACCACGCCCAGTTCCGCGAGTGGGTGGCCCGCTACGGCCCGCAACCTGCTGACGAGACGGCCGCCGCCGCGCTGACCGATGAGCACTACTACGAGCAGATGGTCGCCTACGGACAGCAGCAGAGAGCCTGCACCCAGCCACTCTGGGAGCAGAAATACGTGCGCCCATCGTAACAGCCTCCCCTCCATGTCTGCGCGGGGCGCGGCATTGCCTCTGCCCCTCAATCCCCGGCATGCGTAGGCAGGTTCCCACACCTGCCAAACCTGCGACGCACCTCGGAGGTGCGTCGCAGGTGGGACCGCATAGCGCGCGCAGGGCAGGTTCCCACACCTGCCCCTGCCCCGCGGCCTGCGATCCCTTGGCCTACGAACTTCGTTTCCGCGTTTCCGGACCTTGCGATTTCCCCTTTGATATGCTATAGTGCCCGTAGTGCTTGGCGAACAGCAGGCTCGCCTCTCACAGGAGGATGACCGTGAACGTTCTGCGCCGTGGCCTGCTGGGCGAATTCGGCGTGCTCCACGGCGACCAGACCGTAACCGGCGCCAATACTTCACGCCTGCAAGCGCTGCTGGCCTACCCGCCGCACCGCCGGACTCCCCGGTCCTGCCGCTATCTGGCTTTTCTGGTCCGGCCCGCCAGCCCAGAGGCCCTCGGTGCCGTAGCACTGGAGATAGAACTGGAATCGGAGGAGACGCGATGAGCGAACCGACCCTGCTGCGCCTTCGGGGGCATATCTCGCCCGCCGACCGCGAAGCCAACCCGCACCTGATGCTGCCCTTTGACGTATCCGAAGGCGTTGCCGCCCTGGAAGTCGCCTATTCCTACACCGCGCGCGGCTCCAGAGAACCTCACGCCCCGCCCGACAATCAGATAGACATCGGCATCCTGGACCCCGAGGGCACGCCGTTCCCTTCCGAGCGCGGGTTTCGCGGCTGGAGCGGCACCGCCCGCGACTCGTTCCGCGTCGGCGTGCGCGACGCCACCCCGGGCTACATCGCCGGCCCCATCACCCCCGGCCGCTGGCATATCCTGCTGGGCGCGTACAAACTCATCCCGGCCGGCACCGACTACGAGGTAACCGTGCGCCTGATTCCAGGAGCCGCGGCGCACGGGGAGGTTCCAAGCCCCCGAATGCCCGAAGACTTCGCGCGCCGCGCCGGCCCCGCCTGGTTTCGCGGCGACCTCCACTGCCACACCCACCACTCCGACGGCCGCGGATCGCTGAGGAACCTGCTGGAGCGCGCGGGAGACGCCGGCCTGGACTTCCTGGCCGTAACCGAGCACAACACCATCAGCCACTACCCCGAACTGGCGGCCTACTCCGGCCCCATCCTGCTTATCCCCGGGCAGGAAGTTACGACGTACAAGGGCCATTTGAACGCCTGGGGCTGCGACCGCTGGCTGGACTTCCGCGTCCGCACGCCGCAGGACATGGCCTGGGTTGTGGCCCAGGCCCACCAGAGCGGCGCCCTTGTCTCCATCAACCACCCCAAGTACGACGGCCCCGACTGGGAACTGGGCCAGGACTTGGACGTGGACTGCGTGGAAGTGTGGCAGGCCCCGTGGTTCGTGTCCAACCACGAGTCGCTGGCCTTCTGGGAGCGCATGCTCAACGCCGGGCGGCGCGTCGTGGGCGTCGGCGGAAGCGACTGCCACATCGCCCCGACCCTTGCCGAGCAGGCCCTGCCCCACCTGGCCCAGCCCACCACCTGGGTGTGGGCCGAGGACCTCTCGGTGCGGGGCATTCTGAACGGCATCCGCGCGGGGCACGTGCACATCTCGTCCGCGCCCGACGGCCCGCGCCTGCGCTTCACCGCCCAGGCCGGCGGGCGCACCGCCATGGCCGGCGAGGTGCTCCGCGCCGCGCCCGGCGAGCCAATCGTATTCCGCGTCGGCGCGGAGGGCGGCGATGGGCTGTGGCTGCGCATCATCGCCAACGGACGCGAGGCCGTCCGCTGGGTCGTGGAGGGCGACGACTTCGCCGCCGAGTGGCGCACCCACGCCGACAGCGACGCCTGGTACCGCCTGGACCTGCTGAACCCGCTGGAGCCGGGGGAGGAGTCGGACCCCAGCGCCGTGCTCATGGAGGCCATGACGAATCCGATTTATACTTATGTTGATCTTCAAAGACCCTAAAGGTCTACAATTTCAATCAAAATCCTCAGGTGTCAGCGGTGCGAGCGCCTTCGCGTCAAGCGGCATCTCGTGTGCGGCCACGAAACCCTTGACACCTCCAAACCAATCAAGGACAGCATCGCGCGACAGGTGCGTAGCCTGTGCAGACAGGTGGACGTGATATGAGGAATAAAGCCATTCGCGAAAATCGCTGACCAAGCCGTGCTTCTGCGGGTTGAAATGGATATATCGCACAACCTGTGCAAGGTGAGGCGGTTTTAGAACCGGAATTCGTCCAAAGGGATGCTGAAATAGACTACCCGTGCGGCCATACGCCTTGTTGATAGCCTTGGCGTAGGCGTTGAGGAAATTAGAAAACGCAATAGACGCCAGCGGTCTCTGCAAACCTTTAGGGTCTACGAGTTCTCTCACCCGCACTAGAAGGTGAAAATGGTTCCTCAGCAGGCAATAGGCATATGTCTCCGCCACCGGCTCTATGTATTTCGCATATAGGCGCAGGAAATACAGATAGTTACGCTCTTCCACAAAGATGTTCTCACGATTAGTGCCACGATTGTAGATGTGGTAGAACACGCCCGGCTGCAGCGGCGATGGATTGGTCACCGATGCCCCCTTAACTAGAAATAGGCGAGTAGACCCCAAGGGTCTTGGAGACCCTTGGGGTCTATTCTACACGCACCGCCCGCTTTGACAATTCGTCTGAACCCTGACACGCAAGCGACCCTGAAGACCCCTTGCCAGACCTCTACCAGACCCCAAGGGTCTTGGAGACCCTTGGGGTCTATTCTACACGCACCGCCCGCTTTGACAATTCGTCTGAACCCTGACACGCAAGCGACCCTGAAGACCCCTTGCCAGACCTCTATCAGACCCCAAGGGTCTTGGAGACCCTTGGGGTCTATTACACCCGCCCCCGCCTTGACAATTCCGCCGAGTTCGGCTATCCTGGGCCCAGTGGTTATCTGCCAGCCTTCAGAATCCAGCCTTCAAAGGAGAGGACGAGATGCATCTGAGAGCAGACAGCAGCAAGTGTTGTGGCTGTCGGGCGTGCCAGGTGGCCTGTTCCCTGGCCAACTTCGGAGAGAACAACCCCAAGAAGGCGCGCCTGGCGATTCACCCCCATTTCCCCGACCCCGGCGTGTTTGAAGTCCGCACCTGTACCCAGTGCGGCACCTGCGCCGAAGTGTGCCCGGTGGACGCCATCCCCGTGGACAAGAAAGGGGTGTACGACATAGACCCCGAGAAGTGCATCGCCTGCATGGCCTGCGTGGAGGCCTGCCCCGAGGGAGTCATCTTCGTCCACCCCGACCGCGAGGCCCCGTTCAAGTGCATCCGCTGCGGCCAATGCGTCGCCCACTGCGGCATGTCCGTGCTGTGGATTGAGTAGGAGGTGAGCCATGCTATACGGATACGGCGGAAACATCCTGCGCATTGATTTGACAAGCGGCTCCGTTTCCACAGAACCCACCGACCCGAAAATCGCCGAGAAGTTCCTGGGCGGGCGCGGGTTCGGCATCTACTTCCTGTTCACCGAACTGCCCCGCGGCGCCGACCCCATGGGGCCGGACAACCTGCTCATCATCTCGCCTGGCCCGCTGTCGGGCACGCTTGTGCCGGGGGCCGGCAAGTTGGACATCACCTGCAAATCGCCGCTGACCGGCGGGTATGCCGGCGCCAACGTCGGCGGCCTCCTGACCGCCGAAATCAAATACGCGGGCTACGACTCCATAATCCTCAAAGGCAAGGCCCCCAAGCCGGTGTACATCTTCGTGGACAACGACAAGGTGGAGATTCGCGACGCGTCGGACCTGTGGGGCAAAGGCTCGCTGGAGACCGAGAAGATCCTCAAGGACCGCCTGGGCGAGGAGTTCCAGATTGCCACCATCGGCCCGGGCGGCGAGAACGGCGTGAAGTTCGCCTGCATCACCCACGACTTCGGACGCCAGGCCGGTCGCGGCGGCGTCGGCGCGGTCATGGGCTCCAAGAACGTCAAGGCCATCGCCGTGCGCGGCAACAAGAGCATCCCCGTCGCCGATGTGCAGGCCTTCCGCAAGGCCGCCCGCGCCATGTACAAGGCCTGCAAGGACAGCAGCGGCCTGCAAGTCTGGCAGCGCTACGGCACGGCAGGCGTAACCACCTGGTCTAACGAAATCGGCGCATTCCCCACCCGCAACTTCTCCAGCGGCCAACTGGAGGGATACGAGAACCTCAGCGGCGAGGTCATGCGCGAGAAGATCGTCATCACCGACAAGGGCTGTTTCGGCTGCCCAAGCCCCTGCGGCAAATGGTCCCACGTCAAGAAACACGGCGTGCGGGTGGAGGGACCCGAATACGAGTCCACGGCCCTCCTGGGGGGCGACTGCGCCCTCACCGACATACAGGACGTGGCCTACGCCAACTACCTAGCCGACGACCTGGGCCTGGACTCCATCTCGGCAGGCAACGTCATCGCCTTCGCCATGGAGTGCTACGAGCGCGGCATCCTGACCGACAAGGACACTGGCGGCATCCGACTGACCTTCGGCAACGCCGAGGCGGTCTTCGCCATGCTCAAGAAGATCGCCTACAGGGAGGGCATCGGCGCGATCCTGGCCGAGGGCGTCAAGCATGCGTCTGGCGTCTTCGGCAAGGGGAGCGAGGCCTTCGCCATCCAGGCCAAGGGCATGGAGTTCAGCGGCTACGAGTCGCACAACGCGCCGTCCATGCTCCTGTCGTACATGACCTGCGACGTGGGCGCGCACCACAACCGCTCGTGGGCCATCACCTACGACATCCAGACCGGGCGCGATGCCGTAACCCCCGACAAGGCCGCGCGGGTCATCTACCTCCAGCATGTGCGCCCGCTGTTTGACGCCCTGGGCGCGTGCCGCTTGCAGTGGGTAGAGTTGGGCCTGGACCTCAACCTCTACGTGCCCACCATCGCCGCCCTCACCGGCCTGGATCGCTCATGGGACGACTTGCTGAAGATCTCGGAGCGCATCTGGAACCTGACGCGCCTGTTCTGGTTCCGCGAGGTGCCGGGCTTCGGGCGCGCTTGGGACATGCCCCCTGCCCGCTTCTACAAGGAGCCGGTGGTGAGCGGCCCCACCAAGGGCAAGGTCATGGCGCTGGAGGATGTGGAGCGCCTGCTGGACATGTACTACGAGCAGCGCGGATGGGATGCGAACGGCTGGCCAACACCGCAGAAACTGGAGGAACTCGGCCTTTCGGAATTCGCCGCTGCGGTCTAGGGCAATGGCCACCGTTGAACTGATGGGCATTCTGCGCGAGCACGCCAAGGCGGGGCCGGAGCAACTGGGCCCCGCCGAGGGCAAGACGGTCGCCGACGTCATCCAGGCGCTGGGCTTGCCCGCAGACCTGGTCGCGTTCGTGATGGTCAACGGCCGACAGCGGCCCAAGACCTATGTGATCCAATCGGAAGACCACGTTATCCTCATTCCGCTCATCGGGGGAGGCTGACGTGCAGGAGCGGCGGGCCAACCGAGGGCGCTCGGCCCGCTTCGTCTCCCCTTCACCGATTTCTGCGCCCGAATTTCAGTTCCCAATAAGGAGGTTCTTATGTCAACAACACAAAAGCCGCGGGTGCTAAAACTTCCAGTCCCAGGCCCCAAGGCGCGGGCCCTGCTGGAGCGCGACGCGCGCAACGTGTCGCCCTCCTACACGCGCTCGTACCCCTTCGTCATGGAGCGCGGCAAGGGCACCGAAGTCTGGGATGTGGACGGCTATCGCTACCTGGACTTCAACGCGGGCATCGCTGTCAACTCCACCGGCCACAGCCACCCGGATGTGGTCCGCGCCATCCAGGAGCAGGCCGCCAAGTTCATCCACATGTCGGGCACCGACTTCTACTACCCCGTGCAGATTGAACTGGCCGAGAAGTTGAACGCCTTGGCCCCGGGCAGCGAACCCAAGCAACTCTTCTTCACCAACTCGGGCACCGAATCCATAGAGGCCGCGCTGAAACTGGCGCGCTACCACACCCGCCGCCCGCGCATGATCGCGTTCATCGGCGCTTTCCACGGGAGAAGCATGGGGTCGCTGTCCCTCAACGGCTCCAAGGCGCTGCACAAAGCCGGGTTCGCGCCTCTGGTGCCCGAGGTAACGCACACGCCCTACGCCTACTGCTACCGCTGCCCCATGGGCAAGACCTACGGCCAGTGCCGCATAGACTGCGTGCGCTACCTGGAGGAAGTCGTCTTCCAGCGGCTGGTCCCGCCCGAGGAGGTCGCCGCCATCTTCGTGGAGCCCATCCAGGGCGAAGGCGGCTACATCGTGCCCCCGCCGGAGTTCCTGCCCATGCTGCGCGAAATCGCCGACAAGTACGGGATTCTCTTGGTGGCCGATGAGATTCAGAGCGGCTTCGGGCGCACCGGCAAGATGTTCGCCGTGGAGCACTGGGGCGTCGTTCCCGACATCCTGGCCGTGGCCAAGGGCATCGCGTCGGGCATGCCCCTCGGCGCTATGATCGCCCGCGCCTCGCTCATGACGTGGAAGCCCGGCTCCCACGGCAACACCTTCGGCGGCAACCCGGTGGCCTGCGCCGCCGCGCTGGAGACCATCCGCCTGATTGAGAACGGCTACATGGAGAACGCCGCCGTCATGGGTCGGCGCATGCTGGAGATCTTGGAGGAGCGCCGCCACAAGCACCCCTCCATCGGCGACATCCGCGGCAAGGGGCTGATGGTCGGCGTGGAACTGGTGAAGAATCAGGAGACCAAAGAGATCGCGCCCAAACTGCGCGACGACGTGGTGATGAAAGCCTTTGAGCACGGGCTGCTCATCCTGGGCTGCGGGCCCAGCACCGTGCGCTTCATGCCGCCGCTCAACATCAGCAAGGAGCACCTGGAAGAGGGTCTGGAAATCTTTGACGAGGTCCTCACCCTCGCCGAGCGCGAGGCGGGATTCGTGTCGTAGGGGCTTCGCCCCCTCGCCCGAACGCTCACGAACACTCCATCCACGAATCACACGAATCCGCACGAATAGGATTTCGCGGCCATTCGTGTGATTCGTGTGATTCGTGGATGAGTCTTCTCACCCGCCCGGCCGCCCGTACCGCTCCATGAACGCCCGCCGCGACATCCAGAACTCCCAATGCGTCAGGCCGGACATCCGCTTGCCCTTGAGCGACGCCGGGTTGAACGTCCAGATGATCCAGGTGGAATACAGGTTCTGCCACCAGCGGGCGAAGCGTTCCCCTCGCGTTTGCGCGTGGCGGGGCGCCGTCTCAAACCCCAACCTCACGAACAGCCGCTGCACCTGCTCCAACTCGGCCCCTCGCATGACCGCGCCTTCGCCGTGCACCGCCACAGCATCCGCATACTCCCCGCTCGTCGCAAGGAACCGCGCCAACAACTGAAGCGAATACACCATCCCTCGGTACATCTTCAGCGCCCAGTCCAGGTCCGGCCCCCCAGGCCCCATGCGGGGCAACCGCTCGTTCCACAGGTGCAACTCGCACAGCGGGTCGCCCTGCCGAATCGCCGTGCCATCGGAGAGGATGCGGGGCCGATTCGCCCGCGTGAGGCCGATGCGGAGAATGCACCCGGGATCGTCCGAAAACTCCACCACGCCCAGCGAGCGCCGCAACAGGGTATCAATCAGCCGGATTCCCGCTCTCGCCGCCGACTGCAACACGACCCGGGTTCTCCGCGCCCGCCGGCCTACCGCCGGCCTTCCACGTCGGGGCCAGGCTTGCCTGGCACCTCGTGGCAGGCGCGGCAACGCGCCTCATAGACCTCCGCCGCGCCCACCAGGATGACCGGATCGTCGTAGTGGGCGGGGCGGCCGTTGATGAGCCGCTGCGTGCGACTGGCCGAGCCACCGCAACGCACGCAGATCGCCTGCAACTTGTCCACGACCTCGGCCTGAGCCATCAGCAGGGGCATGGGGCCGAAGGGTTCGCCGCGGAAATCCATGTCCAGCCCGGCCACGATGACGCGCTTGCCCCGATCGGCCAGTTCGGCGCACACATCCGCGATGCTCCAGTCAAAGAACTGCACCTCGTCCACCGCCACCACGTCGGTGTCGTCCTCTACGAGCGCGAGGATGTCCGCCGCCTGCCGCACAACCCGCGCGTCAAAGTGCATCCCGTTGTGCGACGAGACCTTCTCGGCGTTGTAGCGCGTGTCCAGTGCGGGCTTGAACACCTGCACCTTCTGGCGCGCGATGGTGGCGCGTTTGACGCGGCGAATCAGTTCCTCGGTCTTGCCGCTGAACATGCTCCCGCAGATCACCTCGATCCAGCCGCCTGTATGGGGATGGAACATCTCGGCCTCCTCCGTGAAAACGAATAAGGCAGACCTTTTCGGGTCTGCCTTATCGGTGCAAGGTCGCGTTCACGTGCAGATTCCCATCGCAAAGCGGAGAAGGCTAGGCCTCATCGGCTGGCGCTTCACCGCTTTCTGCCCCAGGTTCCTGCGATTCCGTCTCCGCAAAGATCATGCGGCGGCGGCGCTTGCGCTCTTCCTTCTCGCGGATGGCCGCTTCGGCGCGCTGCCGGGCCGCTGCCTCAAACTCCTCTTTCGCCTCAAGGCGCTTCACAAAGCGGTCCACCTGCCCCGCCGTGTCCACAATGCGCTGCTCGCCCGTGAAGAACGGGTGGCACACGTTGCACAGGTCGGTGTGAATCTCCGGCTTGGTGGAGCCGGTCGTCCAGGTGTTGCCGCAGGAGCAAATGACCTTCGCGTTCGGATAGTATTTCGGATGAATGCCCTTTTTCATAGACCTACTGCCTCTCCGGGTACACGCTCACGCGCTTCTTGTCGCCCATCACGTCCTCAAACTTCACGTAGCCGTCAATGGTGGCGAAGAGCGTGTAGTCGCTGCCCATTCCCACATTGTGCCCGGGGTGAAATTTGGTCCCGCGCTGTCGCACGAGAATCGTCCCCGACGACACCAACTGCCCGTCAAACCGCTTCACGCCAAGGCGCTTAGCCTGGCTGTCGCGTCCGTTGCGGCTGGAGCCGCCTCCCTTCTTGTGAGCCATGTCCTAACCCTCCTGCCGGCTACGCCTCAATGCGGTCAATGCGCAGCCGTGTGAATTCTTGCCGGTGGCCCGATCTCCGCCGATACCGCTTCTTGGCCCGATACTTGAACACGAGAATCTTGCGGTAGGCGTCCTGTAGGGTCACGGTAGCCTCTACCTTGGCGCCTTCCACGTTCGGGTTCCCGACCTTTACGCCCTTGTCCGTCGCCACGAGGAGAACCTTGTCCAGGCTGACCTTCTCGCCAACGGCAAAGGGCAACTTGTCCACTTCAATCGTCTGACCGACTTGGACTTTGTATTGCTTTCCGCCGGTCTCCACAACCGCGTACACGACTCATACCTCCGCGAGACATCTGGATTGCGCAGCATACCGGGGCAATCTGCTTCGCAACCCGCGAAAACCTATTATAGAACAATCCGAGAATATGTCAAAAACGGCCCCGCGGCGCGTCTTGTGTTGGCGGCCTACGTGCGACGCACTTTCGGAAGTGCGTCGCACGTGCTACCATGCAGCGACCAACAGACTTTGGAACCGAGAACCGCCGCGGGACACGCTTCCCGATTTTGTTGGCATCATCGCGAGGGGCACGCGCCACTTCTTGCCCATCCCAGGGTTGTAGGCTAGAATGGCGTCGCGAGAACAAAACCGGAGGCGTCATGGGCATGTTCCGCTCTGCCGTGTGGATCGCCATGGCCTACCTCGTAGGCTCCATACCGACCTCGTATCTCGCGGGGCGCTGGCTCAAGGGCATAGACCTGCGCCGCTACGGCAGCGGCACTGTCAGCGGCACGGGCGTGTACTACCACGTCTCGCGGCCCGCCGTCGTCGTGGTCGGCCTGCTGGACATCGCCAAGGTGTGGCTCCCAACATGGCTGGGCCTGCGCTGGGGGTTGGGCCTGGGCCCGGCGCTGGCGGCGGGGCTGGCCGCCATGATCGGCCACAACTGGCCCATCTACCTCAACTTCCACGGGGGGCGCGGCCACAGCAGCATCCTCGGCATCATGCTTGCAGTGTTCCCGTGGGGGTTTCCCTGGCTCCTGGCGTTCATGGCCGTGGGGCGGCTCGTGGGGCAGACGGCGCTCTTCTCGCTGGCGGGCATCGCCACCCTGCCCTTGCTCCTCGCCTTCGCGGGGCAGCCCCCGGCGGTCATCTGGGCCAGCCTCGCCATGCTGGGCATCACCATCGCCAAGCGGCTGGAAGCCAACCGCCGCCCTCTGCCCCCGGCGGGGCCGGAGCGCCAGCGCGTCATCCTGCGCCGCCTGCTGCTGGATCGCGACGTGTCCTCGCGGGACGCCTGGGAGCGGCGCCCGCCCGCCGACACAGCGCAACCGCCCGCAGAAAAGGAGAACCCATGGCCCGAATCGCAGTCGTAACCGATAGCGCCGCGTGCATTCCCGAGGACCTGCGCCGCCAGTACAACATCCACGTCGTGCCGTTTGAGTTGGTGTGGAACGGCCAGAGTTACCACGACGGCGTGGACATCACGCCCACCGAGGTGTACCGGCGGCTGCGGGAACTGCGGGAGGGAAACTCCTGGCCCACCACCTCGCAGCCGGCCCTGGGCACGTTCGCCAATCTGTACGCGGAGTTGAGCACGCAGGCGGATGGGATCGTGTCCATCCATGTCCCCGACGAACTCAGCGGCACGCTGCACACGGCCCGGCTTGCCGCCGAGCAGGCCGCGACGGTGCCTGTGCGGGTCATTGACGCCCGCACGGCGGCCATCGCCGAGGGGTTCGTGGTGCTGGCAGCGGCGCGCGCCGCGGCCGCCGGCAAGAGCCTGGAGGAAGTGGCAGCAGCGGCAGAAGCCACCATCCCCCGCGTGGGACTCTACGCCACGCTGGAGAGCCTGGAGTACCTGCGGCGGGGCGGGCGCATCGGCGAGGCGGCGGCCATGTTGGGCGCGCGCCTGCGCATCCACCCCATCCTCTACCTGGCCGAGGGCCGCGTGAAGGTCGCGGGCGTAACGCGCAACCGACGCCAGGCGCTGGAGCGCATCCTGAATCTCATGGAGGAGCGCGTCGGCAGGCGCCCGATGTGCGCCGCCGTTTTCCATGCCGACGCCGCCGACGATGTCGTGTGGATAGAGGCCAGGGTGCGCGAACGATTTGACTGCCAGCATTTCTACATCACCGAGTTCACCCCCGTCATGGGTGTTCACAGTGGACCGGGCACAATCGGCCTGGCCTTCTGCGCGCGGGCTACATCAAGCCGAGAGTAACTTTACAGGAGGCAAACATGCCAACCGAGCAAGAGATTCGCGAAGCGTTGCGTCCGGTGATAGACCCGGAGATCGGGATGAGCGTGGTGGATTTGGGCATGATCCGCGAGGTCGTGATCGCCGGCGACCAGGTGGAGGTCAAGATGGTGCTGACCGCGCCGTTCTGCCCCCTGGCCAACTTCCTCACCGAGCAGGTGCGGCTGGCAGCGGAGTCCGTGCCCGGGGTCAAGGAGGCGAAGGTTACCCTGCTCCAGGAGCGATGGGACCCCTCATGGATGCAGCGGTAGCGAAGGGACACCGGCGCTCGCGAGAAGCCGCCCCCGCCCTTTGTGGGCCGAACGGGAGGCAGATATCGGAATGCGGACGCAAATGAGCACATCGGCGCCCCGTAGATATTACAAGACCGGATCAAGGAGGTTCACTGTGCTATGTTGCGCATTGCCGAGGCGATTCGCAAGAACTATCAGGCCATCATCATCGGGGCGGTCATCGTTGGGCTAATCTTAGGGGTATGGACAACAGCCCCCGGTCGGGCGCTGCAGCGTTATTCGCAAGTGCTGACGTTTCTGATGATCCTTTTCATCAGCCTGACCATCACGCCGCGCCAGTTCGCGCTGGTGGCGCGCCAGCCCGTCGCTGTGATAGCCGGTTTGGCGCTGAACTTCGTGTACATGCCGGTGTTATGCTGGGCGCTGGCAAGGCTCTTGGTGAGCGACCCGCAACTGGCAACGGGTATCATCCTGGTGGGCGTCGTGCCCTGTGCGGGCATGGCAGCGGTGTGGACGGCTCTGCTCAAGGGCGACGTGCCGCTGGGCATGGCCATCAATGGCCTGACGATGGTGCTGGGGCCATTCCTCATCCCGCTGTTGATGCTGCTGCTTGCCGGTTCGGCAGTTCGGATTGATGCGTGGGCCATGTTTCGGCAGTTGGCGGTCATCCTGCTGATTCCGCTGGTTTTAGGGCTGCTCATGCGCTGGCTGGCGGACCGGTTCTGGGACATCAAGCCATACTTGCCGGTGCTGCCAGCGCTGTCGGCGTTGACGGCGGTATTGCTGATGTTTGCCATTTGCAACGTCAATGTGCCGCTGATTCGGGAGCGCTGGTCGCTGGTGCCCGCGCTGCTGGGGGCGGTGGTGCTCATCTTCCCGCTGGGGTTCCTGGTGCCCCACTGGCTCGGGCGATTCGCCTTCAACTGGCCCCAGCGCATCGCCGTAACGTATTCATCGGGGATGAAAAACCTGCCCATCGCGGTGGGATTGGCTTTCGCAAGTTTCTCAAAGTTGGCGGGGCTGCCTGTGGCGCTGGCGTTTATCGTGCAGATGCTGACCGCCAGCATATTGTACAGGTATCTGAACGGCCAGGCGGCGCGATTGGCGGCAGCGCAGGCGACCAGGAAGCCAGCCGGAGCCGTAGGAGGGCCGACAGGGTCGGAATAGCAGGGGGAGGGGAAAATCATGTTCAAGCGCATCCTTTGGGCAACCGACTTTTCCGAGCATGCGACCCATGCCCGGGACTGGGCAGTTCATTGCGCCAAATGCAGCGCAGGCAGACTCTTCGCGCTCGCGGTGGCCGATGTGGCCGATGTGCCCGTGCTGGCCGACGTGGTGACGCCGGAGGTCAGCCAGGCGAACCTGGCGCGGGCCGAGGCGTGGACGGAAGCGGAACTTGCCGCGGCGGTGAAGCAACGGCTCGCGCAAGAGGTATCCGAGATCGCCGCTCTCGGCGTGGAGGTAGAACCGGTGGTTCGCATCGGCGTGCCCTGGCGCGAGATCGTCGCCGCAGCAGGGGAGTTGGGCGTCAACATGATCGTGCTGGGCGCGCACGGCAAACACGCCTGGAAGACGTTGCTGTTGGGCAACACCGTGGAGAACGTAACCAAACACGCGCCCTGCCCAGTGATGATCATTCGCTGACCGTGGGACAAGTGAGGCTATCATGACAGGCCATCGTCGTTGTGGCGTACGCGGGCACCCTTGCCGCGCCTCCCACTCTCCGCCTGCCAGGCGGCGCCGCCTTCGCGAAGGGAAAAGAGGCAAAGTGGCTCCTCCCTCGCAAATCTGCTCACAGTGGAGCAGTGCCGGGAACTCGGAACAAAATGGACGGAGGGATTTCTGAAGTTGCGGCGCGGTGTGAGCCGGACTATCCCGCCCAAACGCGTTTGGAACGAATCTGATAAGAGGTCAAACATGGCTATTGAGAAGGTCCCGTGGTATCGGTCGCAGAGCGTCACCACAGTACTGCTGGTCGGTCTCATCGGCACCGGTGGATGCGGCGTGATGCTATCCACCATCCACCTCTGCATGGAGTTCCCAGCCCGCCTGGCAGTGGGCGCCACCCCCGGAGAGGAGGCTGAGATACCCCGAGGGGAGGCGATGCAATGACCGCGACTGTGTACATCATCAGCGCGATCCTGGTGTTTGTCTTTTCCGGCCTGCTGGCGATGGCCGGCGTGGGAGCCGCCTTCCTGTTCGTGCCGCTGTTCTACTACCTGGGCGTGCCGTTGGCCGAGGCTGCGCCGACGGCGCTGCTGTTGAACGTGGTCAGCCTGTTGTTCGCCACGATCAACTACTGGCGTGGCCGACTCATCAACTGGCGAATGGGGGTGCCGGTGCTGATCATGGCGGTGCTCCTGTCGCCGCTGGGCGCGCGCCTCACCCCCTTTGTCGACAAAAAGCTCCTGCTCGGCCTGTTCACAGCGTTCCTGGTGTTCGCTGGGGCGATGATGTTGTGCTACAAGGCGCGAAAACGCGAGCGGCCTCTGAGCCGGGCCATTGAGGTTGGCGCGGGCGCAGGCGTGGGCAGCCTGGCTGGGTTTCTGGGCGGGCTGCTTGGGGTAGGCGGCGGCAACCTGATCGTGCCGGTGCTCAACTGGATCGGCCTCGACCCGAAGGTAGCCGCAGGGACAACGGCGCTGGTGGTGGTCTTTTCGTCCTTCTCCGGCTTCCTGGGCCACGTCAGCCTGGGCGGGCTGGACCCGCTGTTTGTCGGCATCACGGCTGTGATGGCCGCAGCGGGCTCCATCGTCGGCTCGCAGTTGATGAAGACCAAATTGTCCAGCGCACAACTGAAAAAGATCATCGGCGTGCTGCTGTGGCTGATCGCCGCCAAGATGATCTTCGACCTGATCAAATAACAAGACAATAGGAGGAAACTAATGGTGACCAAGTACATTCCCCCGGAGTGGGCCTTTGAGTTTCATGGACATGAGTGCCCGTTCATGCCCCTGGGTTACCGCATGGGCAGGCTGGCACTCGCCTATCTAGGCATTGAGAAGGAAGCCGACCACGGGTTCTTTGTCTTTCCCGAACTGGGCGAGGGCCACCCGCAAACCTGCATGATGGATGGTATCCAGATCGCCACCAGCGCCACCTATGGCAAGGTGCTGATCGCCAAGACCTTCTACGGCAAACTGGCGGCCACGTTCTATCATCCGCAAAAGGGCGCGGTGCGCTATTCGCTGCTGCCCGACTTCGTGGACGCGATGGGGAAATTTGAATTCTTTGCCTATCGCAAGAGAGGCATTGAGCCATCGCACATTCCGCTGGAGGTGCGGCGCGAGGTCATCCAGTGGACCTATGAGCAGCCCGACGAGGCCATCTTCAAGGTGGAACCCAGGCCGGATTTCCGGTACACCCCGGTCCAGGGCTCCTTCAACAAGACGAAATGCAGCGTATGCGGCGAGTATGTCTTTGAGCGGTACGTGCGCATGAAAGACGGGAAGCCGGTGTGCATCCCGTGCTCGGGCTACGAAAAGCAAGTGCTCGTGGAGCGCTAACCCCGGCCACAGATGCGAGCAGGACCCGGCGCAAAAAACTGGCTCGGTTCTATTTTGTGTGGGTGAGCAAGATGCGACGCACTTCCGGAAGTGCGTCGCACCTGCACCCATGCCGCAAGCCAACAAAGTTTGGAACCGAGTCGAAAAACTGTTCAAAATAGGGGGGCATGAAGGCGACCGCCATGCACATCACCGGCGCGCTGCACGACCGCGAGCCTACGGCTCCACCATCGCCTTCGCCACCGCGCCCGACTCCGCAGCGCGGAACGCCGCGTCGGCCTGATCCAGGCCCACCGTCACCCCCACCAGCGCCTCGGCGTCAACGGCGCCGCTGGCGATGAGCCGAATGCCGATGTCAAACTCGCCCGCGTAGTAGATGAACGAGCCCAGAATCTCCAACTCCCTGCGGGCGACGGTCATCGGCACCACCGGCACCGGGCGCGTGGAGAGGCCCACCAGCACGATCCGGCCGCCGCCCCGCACCAGTTCCACCGCCTGCTGCACCGTGGCGGCTACCCCCGCCGTCTCAAACACCACGAGCGGCCCCTGGCCCGCCGGTGTGAGCGCGCGAATCCGCTCCAGCGCGTCGGCGTCGCGCCCGTTGAAGGTCGCCTCGGCCCCCATCTGGCGCGCCAGGGCCAGTTTCTCGGGCACGATGTCCACCGCGAACACGCGCGCTCCCGCCACCTTCGCCGCGGCCACGGTCAGTAGCCCGATGGCCCCGCAGCCCAGGACGGCCACCGTGTCGCCCACCCTCACGCGCCCCCGCCGCACCGCGTGCACCGCCACCATGAGCGGCTCCACCAGCGCGCCCTGGCGATACGACATCCCTTCGGGAATGCGCCATACGAATCGGGCGGGCACCTTCGCGTATTCGGCCAGCGTGCCCGGCCAGTTGATCGCCATGCCCACGCGGTTCACGCACAGGTTGGGCAGCCCTTCGCGGCAATAGATGCACGCGCCGCAGGAGAAATTCGGCTCCGCCGTTACGCGGTCGCCGGGCGCCAGGCCCTGCACGCCTTCCCCCACCGCTGCCACATCTCCCGCAAACTCGTGGCCCAGAATCTGCGGATAATCCGCAGGGCGATCGCCGGTGTACATGTGCAAATCAGACCCGCAGATGCCGGTGGCCCGCACCCGGACGACGACCTCTCCGGGGCCGGGCTCCGGTTTGGCCACCTCGGCCAGGCGGATGTCGCGCGGGCCGTAGAGCAAAGCCGCTTTCATCTCACGCAAACCTCCCCCACTGCCGTTCAGACTTGCCATCCCGCCAGCAGGCCCTCGTAGATGGCGTTCACCAGTCGGCGCGGCTGCGCGGCGTCGCCCACCACGTACACGGGCACGTCCAGCGAAGCGAGCGCGTCGGCCAGCGAGCGTTCGGCCTGGGCGCCCGCCGCCAACACGATCACGTCGGCGGCGAAGAGCGCGGGCCTGCCGTCGGCAAACTCGCAGGCCAGCCCCTCTTCGGCCACTTCCTTCGCCCGACACGCCGCGTACCCGATGACTCCGGCGCGCTCCAGTTCCTCCAGCAGGTCAATGCGCGTCGTCGGCTCCACGTCGGGCGCGATTCGGTCCAGCATCTCCACCATCGTAACGCGGTTGCCCCGGGCGGCCAGGTACAGCGCCGTCTCGCAGGCCACCAGCCCCGCGCCGATCATGGCCACCGTCTTGCCTTGCACGTCAGCCTTGCCGCTGAGCACATCCCACGCCGTAACCACGCGCGCGTCGTCCAGCCGCTGGATGGGCGGGCGGAGCGGCTTGCCGCCCGTCGCCACGATGATCGCATCGGGCTTCTGGGCCGCCACGTATTCGGGCGTAACGTCCACGCCCAGGCGCACCTCCACGCCCGCCTCACGCAATTGCCGCGTCAGCGTGTCGTGGAGCCAGAGAATCTTCTCCTTCCCAGGCGGGCGGCTACTCAACATCATCTGCCCGCCCAGTTCCGCGCCGCGCTCGCAGAGGACAACGCGATGGCCCCGGCGCGCCGCCGCCCATGCCGCTTCCATGCCCGCAGGCCCGCCGCCCACGACCAGTACCCGCTTGGGGGTCGGCGCGGGCGCGAAATCGTCAAACACCTCCTCGCGTCCCAGGAACGGGTTCACCGTGCAGCGGATGGGGATGCCGTCCACGCTGCGCGACTTGGAGCACACGTTGCACGAGATGCAGCGGCGGATGCGGTGCGCCTGGCCCTCGCGGGCCTTGTTTGCCCACTCGGGGTCGGCCAGCAGGCCGCGCCCCAGCACCGCGAAGTCCATCTTGCCCGCGGCGATGGCCTCATCGGCGAACGCCGGCTCGCGGATGACGCTGGCGGCCAGCACCGGCACGTTCACCACCCCGCGAATGCCCTCGGCCAGGTACAGTTTCCAGCCCTGGGGGAACCGCATCGGCTCTATTTGCTTGTGATGCGCCGCGGGGAACGCCGCCGAAATGTGCAGCGCGTCCAGACCGGCCTGCGCCAGCATTTTCGCCAGCGCCTTGTACTCCTCCTGGGTGTTGCCCCCTTCCACGAAGTCGTCGCCGTTGATGCGCATCCACAGCGGGAAGCCCCGCCCGACGGCCTGGCGCACGGCAGCGATGACCTCCAGTGCGAACCGCGCGCGGCCCTCAAGTCCCCCGCCGTACCCATCGGTGCGATGATTCGTGTACGACGACAGGAACTGGCTGATGAGATAGCCATGCGCCCCGTGAATCTCCACGCCGTCAAAGCCGGCGCGCACCGCCCGCACAGCAGCCGCCGCGAAGCATCGCACGATCTCCTGAATCTCGTCCACCGACAGCGGCCGTGGCGTGGGACGTCCCGGAGCCACCGGCACATCCGACGGCCCTACAGGCTCGCCCCCGCACAGGTGCGAAGCCGTCAGCGCGCCCACGTGGTTGATCTGAATGGCGGCCTTCGCGCCGTACCGCTGGATCGCCTCGGCCAAGCGGTTCAGCCCCGGGATGAACTCGTCGCGGTCTATGCGGTTGTGCGCCACCGCGCCCCGCCCCTGCGGATACTGCACGGTGGTGTTCTCCACGATGATGAGGCCGGTGCCGCCGCGCGCGCGCTCGGCATAGTGGCGGACCATCCGCTCGGTAACGCCGCCCGTGTCCGAAGCGTAGTTGGTCCCCATAGGCGACATCACGATGCGGTTGCGAATCTCCATGCGCCCGATGCGCCCCGGACGGAAGAGATGCGGATACGGACTCTGCATCTGCGCCTCCCGAAGGAAAGAACGCGGGCCAGGCGCCAGGCCCGGCCCGCAACGCCACCCTACAGATCGGCCAGCGTGCCGTCCACTTCCGAGTCGGGCACGTCAAAAACGGTGTTGTGCGGCGGGAGCGGCTCCTCCAGCATGTATTCCGGCAGCCGATCGTCCGCCGACGTGAACCCCGCCCGGCGGTTGAATTCCAGTTCCAGTTTCAGCACCGTGCGGTTCATGCGCTCCAGGTCTTGTACCGTCCAGCCCCACCCGAATCGGCCGTTGATGAGGTCCACCATCAGTTGCGGGTCGGCGAAGACAGGCGGCCGCGCGAACAGGCACAGGCCGGTGTAATCCAGCATCGCCGCGCCCAACTGCAACTTGCGCGACTCCGCCCGCTGGCCCTCAATCCCGAGCGGGTTCACGGTCGCGCGCGAGCCGAAAGCGTTGCCCGCCGTATGGTCGGCGCCCATGGGCGACGTGGCATAGGTAACGCCGTTGCCCTTGAGCGCGCGCGGGTCGTAGGCGGGCATGGCCTGCCCCTTCACCGCGGGAATCCGCTTGACCCCCAGGACGCGCCCCGTAACAACCGCGCCCTGCCCGATCATCTTCCCGACGACGCTGCCCTTGGCCACCTCCTGCAGCAGCGCCACGAAACTATCCTTGTCGCCGAAGCGCGCCAGCCCGGCCTCGGCGGCAATGCCCAGCGCCGCGCCTGTTTCTATCGTGTCCAGCCCCAGGTCGTTGCAAATATAGTTGAGTTCCGCCACCTCGTCCAGCGTGCCCAGGCCCAGGTTGGAGCCGAGCAGCCCGATGGTCTCGTACTGCAGCGTCGCGACGATGGGCTTGCCGCCCTCGTCCACGAACACGTTGCAGCAGGCGATCACGCAGCCGGGCATGCAGCGCGTGCCCACCTGCCCGCCGCGGGCCAGCGTTACCTCGCGCAGGTGCTCGCCGCGCAGGTTCTCGGCCTCCTCAAACCGCCCCTCGCGGAAGTTGCGCGTGGGGAAGGCCCCCATCTCGTTGACCGCGCCCACGATGGACGCCGTCCCGTACAGGTGCGACGAACCCTTGTGGCCGGTCTTGGGGCTGTTGTACAGTTCCTGGCCGAATCGGCGGGCGGCTGCGCGAAACCGTTCGGGGTCGGCCAAGGCCGCGGGCCCAACCGAGCCCGGGTCCAGCACGAGCGCCTTCAGGCCCTTGCTGCCCATGAGCGCGCCCAGGCCACCCCTCGCCGCCTGGCGGCTCACCTGATCGCCCTCGCCGGTGCACGCGATGCTGGCCGCGGCCAGTTGGCTCTCGCCGGCGGGGCCAATGCTCACGATGGTGCAGTTCGCGCCCCAGCGCTCGCGCGCGGCCGTGGTGGTGGCATACGTGCCGAGGCCCCGCCACTCGTCGGCAGGGAGCAATTCCACCTTGTCGGGCGAGACGTACAACTGGTACAGTCGGCCATCCGACGGCTGGCCCTCCACCACGATAGCCTTGATGTCCAGCCGCCCCAGCACGACTCCCGCCGTCCCGCCTGCGTTGGCTTCCTTGACGCCTCCCGTCAGCGGGCTTTTGCCCCCAACCGACAACCGCCCGGCGCTAGACAGGCTCGTGCCGCCCAGAAGCCCCGGCGCGAAGATCAGTTTGTTGTGCGGCCCCAGCGGTTCGCAAAGCGGCGGCACTTCCTCCACGAGGATTTTCGCAATGAGGCCGCGCCCGCCAAACTGCTCGTAGGATTCGGGAACGGGTTCCCACTTCGTCGTCAGATTGGTCATGTCCACCCGCAGAATCTTCACTTCCGTCCTCCTTATGTCAACATAGTCGCCTATTGTGCGATCAGTACGCCGCCAACAAGAACGGCGTGATGGCCAGAGCCACCAGTATGGACAGCGAGATGGCGCCCGCCGCAAAATCCGTGTCCAGCCCCTCCATGGAGGCGTACACCAGCACCACGATGCCGATGGGCATCGCCGCGCCCATGGCTACGGCGGCCCGCTCCAGCCCCTGCAGCCCGAAGGCCGCCACCAGCGCCTGCCCCGCCAGCCAGCCCCCCGCGATGCGCAGCGCCACCGCAACGAGCATGGGCTTCCACCTGGAAAACCGCAGTTCAATGAAGGCCCCTAGCGTGAGCATGGCAAGCGGCCCGTTCGCCTTGGACACCGGCTCCAGAATCTGCACCAGCCACGCCGGCAGCGACAGCCCCGCCAGGTTCACCGTGATGCCCAGGATGTTCGCCCAGAACGTGGGCAGCGCAAGCACGCGCTTGAGCGCCGCCTGCCACACCGATGACGCATGGGTCCCGTGCCGCGTCGCCGTGTAGTAGGCGTAACTGTTGCCCACCAGCGAATTCCCCAGGTCAAAGGCGGCCAGCCGACTGATTCCCTCCGTCCCGTAGAACGTCAGGAAGAACGGCACCAGGAAGAAGCCGATGTTGCTCACCATGGTGCTGATGACGAGCACGCCGGCCACCGGCTTCTCCAGGCGCATGGCCCTGGCCGCTAGGCGGGCCAGCGCCTGCAAGACCAGCGGGATGGCCGCGCCGCAGAAACTCAGGATGAGAATGCTGCCCGCGGCCAATTCGGCCCGCGCCAACGACAGGAACAGCAGCGATGGCAGCGTGGCGTTGATGATGACGCGGGCCATCGTGTGCCCGTCGTCGGGACGCAGGATGCGGGCCCGCCGAAACAGGAAGCCCGCGACCATCCACGTCAATATGGGCAGCGACTGACTCAGAACGGCAGCCATCAGCCTCCGATCTGCACCGGCAGGCCCGTCTCTCCCGATTTCATGATCGCCAACACTACCTCAAGCGTTCGGCGCGCGTCTCGCCCGGTCGTCCGGGGTTCTTCCTCCCGTCGCGCCACCCGGCAGAAGTGGCGTATCTCCTCCCGCAGCGGGTGCACCGGCGTAACGCCCAGACGGTCCACCTGCAAAGGCCACTGCCAGCCCGCCTTTTCGGCGTCCGGATACCATACGTGGCGCATCTGCGGCAGGGTCAGCGAGCCTTTGGTGCCGAAGAAGTAGTAGCAATCCTCCGGCGAATAGAAGAAGTAGGGATTCTCCCACGGCGAGGTGGTGGACTCATAGGCCCAGATGGAAGGCACACAATCCGAAGTGGTGATTGTGGCCACCACATCGCCCTGCAGCCGCAGGGAGATGGCGATGGTGTCTTCCACCTCAAACCCGCGCGTCCGGTTGGACGTCTCGGCGAAGACGCGGGTTACCTCGCGCCCGCAGATGTAACGAATATCGTCCACGTCGTGGATGGTATTGATGAGCAGTGGGCCTCCGCCGGTGGCCTTCTTCGTCCGCCAGGTCGCCTGGTAGTACTCCTTGGGCTTCAAGATCGTCCACAGCACGGCGATGGCCGTCAAATCGCCCAGCGCGCCGCCCTGCACCATCTCGCGCGCCCGCACCACGAACGCCGAAAACCGCCGATGATGCCCGATGAGCAGCGGCGTGCCGCTCCGGTCGGCGGCGGCGATGATGCGGTCGGCCGCTTCCAGCGTGGGCGCGATGGGCTTCTCCAGCAGCACCGGGATGCCGCGCTGCAGGCACTCCACGGCGACCGGCTCGTGCTGGTCGTTGGACACCACGGCCACGACGCCATCCAGCCGCTCCTTGTCCAGCATCTGGCGGAAGTCCTGGTAGAAACGCGCGCCGACGCTCTCGGCCACCTTGCCCCGCTCGGGAATCAAGTCCGACGCCGCCACGAGTTCCGCTTCGGGCAGGGTGGCCGCAATCTGCAAGTGGTTGACGCCAAACCCCAGCCCGATGATGGCGATGCGAGTCTTCTCTGCCATGCGCCCTCCTCGGCCCGGCCTAGATCTTCACCATGACTTTGCCGCCCTCGCGATTCGCAAGGCTGCGAACGGCCTCGGCGGCCTGTTCCAGGGGATAGCGCGCCGTGATCATTGGCGTCATATCCAGGCGGCCGCTGGCCATCAGTTTGATGATGTTGCCAAACGTGCCCCATCCGGTATGGCCCAGGCTGCCGAAGGACTGGCTGCCGGTATCCTGATACACCGTAATGCTGGTGGGCACGGCTCCGGCGCGGCGGCCCAGGTGCACCACCTTTGCGCCCACCGCCAGCGACTGCTCAATCTCGGGCAGGGTGGCCTTGGGAACGCCGGCGGCTTCCACCTGCACATCTGCGCCCTCGCCGTGGGTCAGTTCCAGCACAACCTCATGGGGGCTGGAGCCTTGCTCGGCCAGCGCCTGGGGATTGTACACGTGGTCGGCGCCGAACCGCTGCGCCAACTGGCGCCGCGACTCCGTTACCTCAAACACGATGATCTTGGAAGCGCCCGCCAGCCTGGACAGCGCGATGCTGGTCAGGCCGATGGGGCCGGCGCCGTACACCACGACAACCGCGCCCGGCAGGAACCCGCCCGCCCGCGTGAACAAGCCATTGTAGGAGATGCCGGTGGGTTCTACCAGCGCGCCGGCTTCGCATGCCTTATCCTTGTCGCCGTACACCGCCAGCAGGCTATTGATGCTCCACACGTACTTGTCGCGCATGGCCACGTACTCGGCGAAAGCACCGTTGGTAACGAAGCCAAAACGCCCCATGTTGCGACAGTGGTTGTACAGCCCGCGGCGGCACGAGGAGCACTTGCCGCACCAGTGCAACTGCTCGCCGGTAACCAGGTCGCCAACTTTGAAATCCGTTACCTTCTCGCCCACGCCGACCACCTCGCCGGCGAACTCGTGCCCGATGACCACCGGCAGCCTCGTCCAACTGGGGTAGATGAGGTAGCCGTCTTCGTCGGTCTCGTACAGGTGCAAATCGGACCCGCAGACGCCGCAGGCGCGGACTCGGATGAGCACGTCTTCGGGGCCGACCTCTGGTTCCGGGATGTCCTTGACCTCCAGTGTCGTGTGGCGCCACACGTTGCTACCCTTGCGGGCGATGCGGCTTCGCCGCTCCGTTTCGGTTACGGGATAGTCAGGGCGCGGGTCAAACTGCCCGTCCAACACCAACGCTCGCATGGCATTCTCCTTGTCGTCTGTCGTGCGAATGAGAGCGAATCGGGGGTTGCGCGGCGACGCGGGCAGGTCTGCGATGCGACGTCGGCGCGAGTGCGTTGGTATCTGCGACGCGGCTGCGATGCGGCTTCATGGCGCGTCGTCGCGCAACCCTGCAGCCCTGGCGATGATGGGCGACGGAGAAGGGCTGCTCCCGCGGCGGATCCGGTGCGATGAGAACGTCAGCGCCGCGGCTCGTAAGCGATTTTGGGCCCGATCATGGCGGGTAGGCGATGGTGTAAAGGTGCTTGCCGCCGCGGAAAGGCCCCTTCAGGACCGCCTCAATCTCTTCTGGCGTGCGCATGGACATCTTGTCGGCGGGCGGCAACTGACCGGCCGGGAACCGCGTCAGGATGTCGTTGATGAGGCGCACCATGTAGTCAAACAGCGCGTTGAGTCCGGCCTCGGCCTTGGACGGGTCGGCCAGCGACGGCTTGCCCACCACGCCTTCCGGCGTCATGATGACCTCTATCCCGCCGAACCCGATCTGCTCATGCCCCTTGATGGGCGCGTGGTACACCTCGCCACCTTTGTCCACGTGTCCGGGCGGCATGAACCCCTTATGCTCGGTGTCCACCGCCTTCTCCAACTTCACCATTTCGGGGAACAAGGCCATGGAGTACGAGCATTCGGCTTCATCGGCGTGGCGGAATGGCGTGTCAAACGGCCCCCCGTGCTCCTTGTCCTTCAGATAGTCGTGGATCACCGTGGGCCAGTGCAGCGAGATCAACATGCACGGCACCTGGTACTTCTTGGCGAACTGGTGCAGCGCCAGCGGGATGACTTCCTCCTGCCCGTGCCCGTTGAGCAGAATCTGCTTGCGGAAGCCGGTGTTCCAGAACCCGGCGATGATGGCCCGCAGGTAGGCGATGAACGTGTCCTCGGGCACCACCACCGTCCCCGGCATCCCCAGATGATTGAAGGGGTGCGAACCGTACCAGACCGGCTCGGCCACGGTGCAGCCGGTGGCCTCGGCCACCACTTCGGCCATGCGCGCGGCCAGGAACGTGTCCTCGCCGAAGGGCTGGGCATCGCCATGCTGCTCGGTGCTGCCCACGGGGATGATGATGATGTCGTTCGTCTTCAGGCGCTCCTCAACTTCCGCCTTGGTCATCGTCTGGTAGTAGATGCCGTGGGGCTTGTCCATGTGGCCGCCACTCGGCGGCAGTTTCCATTTCGGCATGAGTGCCTCCTTTGCGCTCGTGCGGGCGCCGACGCTGCAGCCCCGACGGGGAAGCCCGCCAGGCCGCAGCGCCAGGCGCTATTCGCAACTAGACAACCGGAATCCGCAGGTCTTCGGCGTTGCGCTTGGTCTGCTTCAGGTGCGGATAGTACCTGCCGAGCATCTCCACCACGATGGCGGCCTGCTCGGCCATGCGCTTGCCTTCGGCCGCGGAGGTCATCTCACCGTGCCCGCTGACCACGGAGTTGCCCGTCTTCAGGTGCACAGGGGCCGCAATGCGGGCGATTTCGGGCGCTTCGTACACGCGGATGAAGCCACCGGATCCGGGCGGGTTGTCGGTGTGAACGTCAATGGGAACCTTCACCGCAGCGCGCAGGGCGGCGATCATGGGCAGTTGCAGGTCGCGCACGGGGTTGATGCTATCGGCGCCCAGGCTCTCCAGCAGTTTGAACGAGGCCGGGTTGCAGTGGCCCAGGTGCGCCGAGGTCTTGAAGATGATCTCCTTGGGCAATTCGCCCTGCTTGCGCATCTCGTTGACCACCCACAGCATACCCTCGTCGTACACGAGGAAGCCGCGAACGCCCAATTCAATGCCGCGCTTGATGTCCTCAATGCCGCGCAGCAGTTGCTCCATACCGCGCAGGCGGTAACTGATGCGCACACCCTGCGGCGAGAGCACCGTCGCGCCGGTGTCGTAGGTCGCGCGCGGGCCGGTGGACATGAGCAGTTCCGCCCCGTAATCGTGGCACAGTTTCACGTACTCCTTGATCTCCTGCGCCGTGTGGCGGAACATGCCGTAGGTCTCGGTTACGCGGTTGATGGTGATGCCCATCTTGTCGGCCGTCTCTAGCAGGGCCGCAACCGCCGCCGAGGAGTTCACCGTGGGCACCTCAATGCGGAACGCGGCGCCGTCGGGAAACCGCGCGTCCGATGTGGGCAGATCCCACAGGTCGCCTTCCGGCAGGCCAATCTTCTTCATGAACTTCCGACTTGCTTCAAACATTTCGTTCCTCCTAAGAATATTCCGAGTTTGGGTTACTTGCAGTGCTGCGGGAGCGGTGGCGAATAGACCCACACCAGTTTCAGTGGCTCGTTGCCGATGTTCTCCAGCCGATGCTTCTTGCCGATAGGCGAATAGATGGCGGTCTCGGGCCCCACTTCCCACTCGCCTTCGCCCTCTATCACCAGTTTGGCGCGCCCGCTGATGATGAACATCACCTCTTCCGAGTCCTCGTGCACATGATCGGGGATCATGCTGCCGACCTCGGTAACGTTCAGCCCCATGGAAACGGCTTTGGTGCCTACGGACTTAGGGCTGAGGAGCAACTTGGATACACGGGGAGGCGTCCGATATTCCCCCTCCACTTCGGCGGCTACAACGAAAGGACCTTTCTTCATAGTTCACATCCTCCTGAAGTTATGTAAAATCCTGCGGCGCATGGGCAGCGTCCCACACCACTCACAGCGCAACTGCGCCTACGTCGCGCGCGATCGCCTCGGCCGTCGCCTTGACCGAAGGCGCGATCTCCTTTATGCGCTCCGGCGTCAGGCGAAACGCGGGGCCGGCGACTGCCACCGCGGCGATGGGATACCCCCGCATGTCCAACACCGGCGCAGCCACCGCGTTGATGCCCGCCTCGTGTTCCTGGAACGAGACCGCAAACCCCTGCTGGCGTGCGGCTTCCAGGTCCCTGATCAAAGCCTCACGAGTCGCCAACGTGCTCTCGGTGTAGCGGGTCAACTCGGCGGGGAGCAGCCTCTCCAACTCGTAAGGGGGAACAAAAGCCAGAAGCGCCTTCCCCGAAGCGGTGGAATGAACGGGAAGCCGCTGCCCGGGCCTGGCCGCCAGTTTGACCCGATGCGGGCTCTCTATCACCTCCAGGTAAACCACGCTGTTCCCGTCCAGAACCGACAGGTCAACCGTCTCCTGGCACTCCTCCAAGAGGCGATACAGGTGAGGTCGGGCGCGCTGCTGGAGGTCGTTGTGCTCCATAACGAGGAAGGCCAGTTCCAGAAGCCGCGTGCCCAAACGGTAGCGGCCGGTTTCGGGGTCGCGCTGGACGAAGCGCTTGGCTTCCAGCGTGCCGAGAAGCCGATGCATGGTACTCTTGTGGATGCCCAGCCTCTCCGAAATGTCGGTCAGCGACAGTTCCGGCTCGCTGTGGCTGAAGCACAGGAGCACATCCAGCGCCTTGGCGACTGTCCGCGTCTTCTCTTGTGCGGTTTCGTGTTCCTCTCGCACCGGCTTCCCCAATCGCTCCCCGCATCGGGAGCAGTGAGTTTCAATATTCAAAACTCGGTTTCATTTTCCATTATACACACTTCCCCCAACCTTGTCAAATTCACGTAGGCGCGAACTCGGATATGCCCCCAACCCGCGCCCAAACCGCCACGGCGCCGATGGCCAGCCGCCGGAAAATGCGCGGGCCCCGGCGGCACCACCGCCAGGGCCCGGCTTTCCCCCAGCCCAAACCATCCCCCTTCACGGGCGACCGACCGACGCGCTCCCCGTCTCAACAGGCACGGCGACCGGATGCAGGGGCGGCAGCCCATCCAGCACCCGCAGCACTTCCCGCGCCAGTTCCACGCCGATCCTCCTCTTGGCCTCCACGGTTGAGCCGCCGATGTGCGGCGTCAGGATCACGCGCGGGTCTTGCAGCAGGCGCGCGTTCTTCGGCGGTTCCTGCTGGAAGACGTCCAGCGCCGCGCCCGCCACCCTCCCCTCGGCCAGCGCATCGGCCAGCGCGTCCTCGTCCACGATCCCGCCACGTGCGCAGTTGACGATGCGACAGCCCGCCTTGACCAGGGAGAACTCGCGCCTGCCCAGCAGCCCGCGCGTAGAGGGGGTCGCCGGCGTATGGATGGAGACGAAGTCCGACACGGCCAGCAGGGCATCCAGCGCCAGCAGAGGCACCCCCATCTCCGCCGCTCGTTCCGGCGCGATCAGCGGATCCGTGGCGACGACCGTCATGCCGAACGCCATCGCGCGCCGCGCCACTTCCGTGCCAATCCGCCCCAACCCGACGATGCCCAACGTCTTGCCGTACAACTCTATGCCCTCAAACTCGTGCCGTTCCCAGCGGCCTGCGCGGACGCTGGCATCCGCGCGGGGAATCTGTCGCGCCAGGGCCAACATCAGCCCCAGCGTGTGCTCGGCGACCGCGATGGCATTCCCGCCCGGCACGCACACGACCGCGATGCCACGCCGCTGGGCCTCGGCCACGTCAATGTTGTCCACGCCCGTGCCCGCGCGGGCCACCAGCCGCAACCGCCGCGCATGGCTCAGCACCTCACCGCTGACGCGCGTCTGGCTCCGCACGATCAGGGCCTCGTAGGCCCCGATGATCTCGCACAAGCGCGCAGGTGGGCCAGGGTCGCACTGGTCCACGTGATGGCAAGCGCGCAACAGGCTCACCGCTTCAGGCGCGATGGCATCCGTAATCAGGATTCGCATCTCATGCCCTCCTCACGTCTGCGACCGCCGCCGCCAGCGCTTCCAGCGCCTCGCGGATGTCGGCTTCATGCACCCAGCCCATGTGAGCCAGGCGGATCGTCCGGTCTTTCACGTGCCCGGGAGCCAGCACCACCCCGTGGCGTTCCTCCAACACGCGCAGGAGCGCCTCGCCGGAGACATCTTCCGGGACCCAGGCCGCCGTTACCGTCGGCGACGCGCTCTCGTCGCACGCCACGGGCCGGAACCCAAGTTGAGCCAGCCCGCGCCGCGTCATCTCCGCCAGTCGCCGATGGCGCGCGAAGGCCGCTTCCAGCCCCTCGGCCATGAGCGCCTTCAGGCCCGCGCGCAGGCCCTGCATCGCGCTCACGGCCGGGGTGAAAGGCGTTTCGCCTCGCTCGGCCCATCGCCGCGCCTCTCGCAAATCCCAGTAGGCGCGCGGCATCCGCGCCTGCTCCATGGCGCGCCACGCCCGCGGCCCCACCGCCAGCAACGCCAGCCCCGGCGGAGCCATGAGCGCCTTCTGCGACGCCGTGATGACCACATCGCAGCCCCACGCGTCGGCCCGCATGGGCATCGCGCCCACCGAACTCACCCCGTCCACCAGAATCAAGATGTCGGGAGACACCCGCCGCGCCGCAGCGGCAATCGCCTCCACGTCGTTCGCCACGCCGGTGGACGTCTCGTTGTGAGTCAGGAGGAGCGCTTTGGCCCCATGCGTGGCGGCGAGCGCGGCCGCGACCTCCCGTGCGTCGGCAGGCTGCCCCATCGGGAACTCCGCCATCGTAACCCGCGCGCCGAAAGCGCGGGCGATGCCGGCGAATCGCTCCCCGAAAACCCCCACGCTCACGGCCAGCACCTCGTCTCCGGGAGAAAGCACGTTGACGATGGCCGCCTCAAGCCCGCCGGTTCCAGACGCCGTGAGCACCAGCACATCGCCGCCGGTCCCGAAGACCTCGCGCAGCGGCGGCTGAATCTCGGCCATCAGGCGACGGAACTCGCCACCTCGGTGGCTGATCATCGGCTCCGCCAGCGCCTCGTACACCCCCGGCGGCAGGGGTGTAGGGCCGGGTACACGCAGGTTCACAGCACACATCACGGCTCTCCGGGCACTTGGGGGAGCGAGCGGAGCGCCTCGCCCACCTTCTCGGCCGGGTACTCGTAGTCCTGAAGCCGCCCGGCCATGTACTCGTCGTAGGCGGCCAAGTCAAAGTGGCCGTGCCCGCTCAGGTTGAACAGGATGGCGCGGCTCACGCCTTCCTCACGACACCGAATTGCCTCGTCCATCGCGGCGCGGATGGCATGAGCCGACTCGGGCGCGGGCACGATCCCCTCCGTGCGCGCAAACTGAATCGCGGCCTCAAACACAGCCGTCTGACGATAGGCCACCGGCTGAACCACGCCCGCCTTCACCAAGACGGACAGCGCCGGCGCAACGCCGTGATACCGCAGCCCTCCCGCGTGGATTCCGGCCGGCACGAAGGTATGCCCCAGCGTGAACATCTTGAGCAGCGGCGTGAGGCCGACGCTGTCGCCGAAGTCGTAGGCGCACACCCCCTTGGTCATGGAAGGGCACGCGGTCGGCTCCACGGCCACAAAGCGAGTCCCCAAGCCCCTCGCCAGGCTCTCGCGGATGAAGGGGAACGCAAGCCCGGCGAAGTTGGAGCCTCCACCCACGCACCCAATGACGACATCGGGGTAGTCATCGGCCAGCGCCAGTTGCTTGAGCGCCTCCTCGCCGATGACCGTCTGATGGAGCAGGACGTGGTTGAGCACGCTGCCCAGGGAGTACTTGGTGTCCGCGTTCTGCGCCGCCACTTCCACCGCCTCGCTGATGGCGATGCCCAGGCTGCCGGGCGACTCGCGATCGTGGGCCAGCACCTGACGCCCGGCCGCGGTCTCCTCGCTGGGGCTGGGCGTAACCGTCGCGCCCCAAGCCTGCATCAGCGAGCGCCGGTACGGCTTCTGCTGATAACTGATCTTCACCATGTACACCTTGCACTCCAGGCCGAACAGTCGGCACGCCAGGGCCAGCGCGCTTCCCCATTGCCCCGCGCCTGTCTCGGTGGTCAGGCGTCGGACGCCTTCGGCCTTGTTGTAATAGGCCTGGGCCACCGCCGTATTCGGCTTATGGCTGCCCGCGGGACTCACCGACTCGTTCTTGAAGTAGATTCGGGCCGGCGTCTGGAGCGCGCGTTCCAGGTTCCGCGCCCGCACCAGGGGCGTGGGCCGCCATAGCCGATACACCCGCTGCACCTCCGCGGGTATCTCAATGAACCGCTCCGCGCTCACCTCCTGCGCAATCAGCGCCATCGGGAACAGCGGGGCCAGGTCATCGGGGCCGATGGGCCGGCCCGTCGCGGGATGCAGCACCGGCGGCAGCGGCGTCGGCAGGTCGGGCACGATGTTGTACCACGCCGTTGGCATCTCGCGTTCCTGCAGTAGAAACTTGACTTCGTCCATCGGTGCACCTCCTCACGTGCGAAATCTCTGGATTCACGGACGAACCCAGGCATGCCCCGGAAAAACAAAAAGGCCCTCGCCGAGGGGCGAGAGCCTTTTCCACCCGTGGTGCCACCCTCGTTAGGCTGGTGTAACAAAAAATCCGCCGTGATGGCGGATTCCATAAATAGCCAGCCTCACTCCTTCGCGGGTACGGGAGACAACCCCCGTCTCCGATACCCTCCGCTCAGATAACGGTAGCGGTTTCCGTCCGCGTCTACTAGCCTGAAGCAGGCGTTCGGGCGGCGACTCCCAGGTCCATTCGGTATCCGCGCAGACGTCGGACTCTCACCGTGCGCCGACTCTCTGTGTCCCGCCGTGATACCTACTCGTCCTGTTCACAGTCTTTGTTGGACGTTTTCGGTTTGTAAGTTCAGCCCAAGTATATGCAGACGGTGAGACCATGTCAAATTGCAGATTCCAAGACGGCACTCCGTGTTCTTCGTCATCGCCAGCGGAGCAACCCCGCACCCACCCTCGCGCGTCAGCCGAGGTAGTCCCGCAACTTGCGCGTGCGCGTGGGGTGGCGGAGTTTGCGCAGCGCCTTGGACTCAATCTGGCGGATGCGCTCGCGGGTTACGCCCAGCCGCTGCCCCACCTCCTCCAGCGTGTGGCCCTGGCCGTCCTCCAGCCCGAACCGCATCGCTAGCACCTCGCGCTCGCGCTCGTTCAGCCCCTCCAGAATCTCCTGCATCTGCTCGCGCAGGAGTTGCAGCGATGCCGCATCGGCCGGACCCGGCAGCGAGTCGTCCTCTATGAAATCCCCCAGATAACTGTTGTCCTCGGAGCCGACGGGCGCCTCCAGCGACATGGGCTCCTGGGCGATGCGCTGGATGCGGCGAACCCGGAAGGCGGCGCGGCGCAGGCGGCGCTCCAGGGACTTGTCCATCTTGCCACCGTTCGCCAGCGCCTCTTCTATCCGCACCCGGTCCTCCGGCTCCACAAACCCCATCTCCAGGGCCAGTTCCTCGGGCGTCGGCTCGCGGCCCAGTTCCTGCTGCAGCGCCTGCGTGGCCCGGAACAGGCGGTTGATGGTCTCAATCATGTGCACCGGAATGCGGATGGTGCGCGACTGGTCGGCGATGGAGCGGCTGATGGCCTGGCGAATCCACCAGGTGGCGTAGGTGCTGAACTTGTAGCCCATGCCCGGGTCAAACTTCTCCACGGCGCGGAGAAGACCCATGTTGCCTTCCTGGATCAGGTCCAGCAGCGACAGCCCTCTGCCCAGGTAGCGTTTCGCCACGCTGACCACAAGGCGCAGATTGGCTTCAATCAGTTTGCGGCGGGCGGCTGCGCCTTCGCGGATGGCGCGACGGAGTTTGCGGCGTTCGTTCGGCGTCAGTTGATCCTTCTCCGCCTCCAACTTGCGCCGGGCCTCCTCGCCCTTCTGGAGTTTCCGGGCCAGCCGCGCCTCCTGCGCCGTGGACAGGAGGGGAACCTGCCCGATCTCGCTCAAGTACATCCGAACGGGGTCCCCGCCCAGGTCGGGCGCGGATACCTCTAGCAGTGCCCGCAGAGGCACGCGCCCTTCCTCGGCCCCCACGGCCTCTATCTCATCCCAGGCGTCGGCGGCCTCGGTCAGGTCCAACTCCTCGTCGGCCTCCAGTTCCAAATCCTCCAGTTCCTCTTCGTCCAGGGGAACTTCCACGGCTTCCAGGAGGTCCGAGAGTTCGTCGTCGGCCAAATCCACGTCATCATCCGGAGCCAGACCCCCGGAAATTCCATCCGGAGTTGCCTTCTTCGGAGCGGAGTCGGCGCGGCCCGCGCGGGCGGACGAGGAAGATGCCGCACGCCGGGATTTGCGTTTGGATGAACCAGCGAGTTCGGTCGTGTCCATGATGTGGCCGTCTCCTGTCTCTATCGTGGTTAGGGCGTATTTTCCACCGAAACGCGCGCCTTGTCAACTGCCGCGAATGGGCATCAACCGCGAAGAAAGAGCGGGACGCGCTGGTCGCCCTTGGGGCCGAGGGCCTTCTGGACGACCGCCAGTTCCTGGGTGTGCTGGCCGATGGCAAGGGTGTACTGGGCAAGGGCTTCTTCGTCGCGCTGCTCTTCGGCGTCCTGGCACAGGAAGCGCAGGTCGGCAAGCACGGTCTTGAGATACTGCTGGCGCAGGCGCAGGATGGTCTGGAGCACTTCGGCGCGCACCTGTTCGTCCGGCAGCGGGGGCAACGACGCCATCTGCTGGGCCAGTTCGGCCAGATAGTCCTGCATGATCTGCGGGAGGCCGGCCCGAATCTCCGGCCAGGGCGCGCTCTGGGTGGCCAGCGGGTCCCAGATATGCTCCAGAATGGCGCGGCTGCGCGGGTCGCGGAACTCGTCGGGCCGCGGCGGCTGCAACCCGGCCTCGGCCAGGGCCTGGCTCACCCAGGGCACCGCATCCGGCGAGCGCGAGATGAGGTAGAGCACGTAGTCCTCATACGTGGCGCGCTCGGTCCGGCCTGGCACCGGCACCTCGCCTTCGGGTTGCGGGCGGGCTTTGACCGCGCGCGCCGGCCGGCCCAGCACCTCCGCCAGGGTGCGCTCGTCCACATGCACCAGGCGCGCCAGCCGCTGAATGTAGTGCTGGCGCTGGATGGGATCGCCCACATCCTGGAGCACGGGCTTCAGGCGCTGGACCGCTTCGCTCTTGCCTTTGGCCGTCGTGAGATCCAGTTCGGCGGTTACAATCTGGAAGTAGTAGTCCACAAGCGGCGTGGCCTGCGCCAACAGCGCCGCCCAGGCGTCGGTGCTCTCGCGGATAATCTCATCGGGGTCCTTGCCCGGCGGCAGCGTAACGATGCGCAAATCCACGTTGAGGGTGGACTCAAAGCGGATGAGGCCCGGGCCCACAGGCACAGGCTTCACGTCGCGGTCCAGCGTGGCGCGGGCGGTGTCCAGCCCTCGCAGGGTGGCCGCGCTCCCCGCCGCGTCCGAGTCCAGCGCCAGCGCGAACCGCTTGGTCAGCCGCGACAGCGTGCGCAGTTGCGTCTCGGTCAGCGCCGTGCCCATGGACGCCACCACGTTGGCGATGCCGTACTGGTGCGCCATGATGACGTCCATGTACCCTTCCACGATGATAGCCTGGTTCTGCTGGCGGATCGGCCCTCGGGCCAGGTCTATCCCGTACAGGACGCTGCCCTTGTCAAAGATGGGCGACTGGGGCGAGTTCATGTACTTGGGCTCGGAGCCGTCCAGCGAGCGCCCGCCGAAGCCGATGACGCGCCCGCGGATGTCGCGGATGGGGAACATCAGGCGGCCCCGAAAGCGGTCGTAGAACCCCTCGCCGCCCTCGCGCTGGATGATAAGGCCCGCAGCCGCGATGTCTTCGTGGCGGAAGCCCCTGCCGCGCAGGTGATTCTGGAGCGCGTGCCAGTCGTTGAGGCTATAGCCCAGTTGGAACGCCCGCCACGATTCCGGCGTTACGCCGCGCTTTTCCAGATAGGCGCGGGCGTGCTCGGCCTGCGCCGACGACACCAGCAGGTCGTGGAAATACTCGGCTGCGGCGGCGTTCACGGCGAAGAGACGCTCCTCTTGCTCCTCCTCGGCGGCCTTCGCGGGCGTTACCGGCTCCAGTTGGACGCCGGCGCGCGCCGCCAGGATTCGGAGCGCCTCGCCGAAGTCCAGGTTCTCGCGCTTCATGAGGAACGTGAAGATGTCGCCGCCGGTGCCGCACGCCCCGAAGCAGTGCCACGACTGCGAATCGGGAAACACGATGAACGAGGGCGTCTTCTCGGAGTGAAACGGGCACAGGCCCTTGTAGGTGCGCCCCGCCTTCTTGAGCGGCACGTAGCCCGAGATGAAATCCACGATGTCTATGCGGTTCTTGATCTCGTCCACCACGCCCATGGCCAGACCCGTCCCTTCCCTTGGGACTGAATGATACCTTGAGGCGGGGCGGCTGTCAAACGGCGCGGCGCGCTACCTCGCCCCGCAGGATGGACGCTCGCGGCAGAGCGGCAGAGAGCGCCGCCCTATTCGCGCGGGGGCTTCCAGGCCCAGGCGGGCGCTCACCACCGCCAGGGCCACGTAAATCCAGAAGAGCGACACCGAGTGCGGAAAATCCAGGTTGAAGAAGTAATGATCCAGCAGCCCGCCGGTCATAATGCCCACCAGCGCCGCCACGAACCCCAACAGCGTCGCCTCATGGGCGCGGCTCATCCGCCCGCGCCATGCGCGCCACACGTAGGCGAACACCGTGGCCATCACCGCCAGGAACAGCGCCAGGCCGATAAGCCCTGTCTGCTCTGCGATCATCAGGTACACGTTGGACACGCCGATGTACAGGTCTATGTCCGGCGTCCCCGCGAACCCCACCCCCAGCCACGGGTAGCGCGAAATCAGAATCAGCGCGTCCTTGTATTCTCCGAAACGCATCTGGGTCGCCAGGTCTTCGCCGCGCACGCCCTCTATGAAGTGCGCGATGTACGCCTGGGTGGTGGGCAGGAGCAGCAGCAAAAGCCCCGCCACCGCCATCAGCACCAGCAACTTGCGATACCGCACCGCGCCGACGACCCCAAGCCCCACGGCCAGCCCCACCAGCGACCCCCGCGAGTACGTGAGGTACAGGCACAGCCCCATGAACGGAACCATCCCCCACAGCATCCAGCGGGGCAACACCGGCCGCTCGGCGAACAACTGCGCCACCGTAACCGACGTGATAAGGATCATCAGGCTGCCCAGCAGGTTCGGGTTCACCGACGTGGAGATCGCCCGCATCGGCTTGCTGGGGTCATCCTCCACGTACTGGATGATGTCGGCGCCGGTGGGATAGTTGAAGCGGCCCAGCGCCGACAGAATCCGAATCGTCGTCCCCTCGGGCAGGTAGTAGAGCACCACGCCCAGGAACGCCGATGCGAACCCCGCCAGGATGATGGCCCGCAGCACCCAGTCCAGTTCCGCCTTCGTCCGCACGACGTTGACCACCACGTAGAACAGGCCCAGCGCCAGGATGACCTCGGCGAAGTGGCGCAACACGTTGGCGGTCAGCCGCGCGTGGGCCAGCCCCGCCAGAAAAGCCACGATGGCCAGGATGATGAACAGGAGCAGCGGGAAGGCCACCGGCGTCGCAACGAACTCGCGCTGCTTCCGCTCGGCCACGCGCAGCAGCCACACCAGGTACACGGCCACCAGCGTCAAATCCAGGAACGTGGGCGAGAAGCCGATGGGCAGCGGGATGGCCGCGAAGGGCAACAGGCAGATGACGGCGATGGTGGCGATGAGGCCCACATGCACGCTCCGCAGCATCAGCAGCGCGGCAGCCGCCGCAACGACCGCCGCCACCGCGTACAGCGGCCCCAGCAGCCCGATGAGCGCGCCCACGACGCCGCCGACCGCCACGCAGAGCAAAAGCACGGCCACGACGCCCGCCCGCGTGTCGGCCGCGAACCACTCCTGGTACCACTTGGTTTGCAGAAAATGGCGATCCATGTCCTTCACCCGTCAGAAGCGGAGCCACCGCATGGGCCTGCGTCGGCGTCCTAGCGCACCGTCAGCGTGCCCAGCACCGCATACTCAGCGGGCGCACCCGCCCCGTCCTGCGCCACCGGCAGCGGCTCGTGCGTATCCGTGCGGTACATCCCGACCCTTATCATATACGCGCCAGGCGGAATTGGCGAATCCGCGCCCAGCACGTGCGCGTCCTCCACGACCTGTCCGGCCAGCCACCACCGCGTGGGGTAATCGCCACCGACGGGGACGCCGTCGTGCTGGGCGACGATCTTCCCCTCCGCATCCACCAGATGGACGAAGACCGTGTAGCCCGCCACAGGCGCAGCGCGCGCGAGCCAGTACAGCCGCACCACGACGCGGCCGGGCGCGTCGGGCAGAGTCTCGGCGCTCCAACGGGCCAGTTCAATCCCGTCGCCCAGGCGGGCCACCGCCGGGCCAGGGCCAACATCGGGCGAGGGGCCAACCAGGCGGGCCACGTCCTCCATGATGACCGTCGGGCGGCCCAGGCTGTCGTACACCGGCAACCGCTCGCCCGTGCGCAGGTCATACAGCCCTCCCGTCAACCGCAGCACCGTCGGCCCCTCGGCGTCGGCGCTGACCGGAATCCGCAAATCATCGCAGAAGACCCCCGTCGTATCCCAGTCCGATGTAGGGAGCCGCCCGCCGGCGGGGTACGTGTCGCGCTGGCCCACGATCTTCTGGCCGCGCCCCAGAAGGTGCACGTACACGCTGTAGTTCACCGCCGTGTGGCGAAGCGGCTTCCAACACAACGTTGCGGTAACCCACTCGCCCGGGCGCACCGTGTCGGGCCGAACCAGATAGCCCACCAGCACCGCCGCGTCGCCGATGCGCGCGTCCACCCGCACAAGCGAGGCGGGCAAGGCGCTCTCCTCCCGCACAGGCGGCGGCGCGTAGGTCGGCCGGATGGTGAAGAACGGCGCGCGGGCCGCCCAGAACACGAACGCGAGCGCAATGGCCGTCATGCCGACGCCGCGCACCCGCCTGGGCCAAAGCCCCTCCCAGCTGGCGGCCATCAGCAGCGCCAGCGCCGGCAGCGCCGGAAACAGCAGCCGTCCTTGCGACGCCAGCGTCTGTGCCGTCCACCGCACCAGGCCGGCGAACATGATCAGCGCCCACACGAGCAGCCACGACACCCCGGCCCCCGGCCACCGCTCCCGCCCCCGACGGAGCACGACGCGCAGCCCCCAGCCTGCCACCGCCGCCAACGCCAGCAAGTAGAACGTCCGGTACATGGCGGAAGGCGCGGGAACGTTGAACCAGCCGAATAGCCCCCAGAACGACCCGACCAGCCCCCGCAGTTCGCCCCACGCCGCGGCGAAGGAAACCTTCCCCACGCGCCGCCCCATCATCGCCACCATGCGCGCCGTGGCCGTGGGGTCGCCGTACACAGCCAGGTTTCGCGCGAACCACCAGCCCGTCATCGCCGCCCACACCGCGAGGATGATGCCTACATCGCGGAGCCAGGCGGCGTTGCGGCGGCGCCACGCCTGCCACACGCCCGCCACAACGAACAATCCCAGCAGCCCCGCGCCAGACAGTTTCGCCAGCGTCGCCAGGCCCGCCACCAGGCCCAGCGCCCCAGCGCGGCGCGCCGAAGTCCCCTGCCGCAGGTATCGCATCAACAATACAAGCCCCACCGCCGCAAGCGCTGTTACCAGGTTGTCGTTGTTGACCGCGCCGCTGATGAAGCCAAACTGCGGCAGGAACGCCACCACCGCCGCGCCCGCCAGCGACGCCGCCTCGCCGAAGCCGACTTCCAGCCCAAGCCGGTACGTCATCCAGACGGTAACGCCGCCCAGCAGCACCGACACCAGCCGCGCCAAATGCACCGCCAGCACCGTCCCGCGCCACGGGAACCGCTCGGCCGACGTGTGCACGTAAACATTCTTGTTGTCGGGGTACAGCGGCACGCCGATGGCGGCGTGGGGGTTGCGCTGGGCCACCGATTCGGCGTCCGACGTGTCCACTGCGGCAATGACGGTGGCGGTCAGCGCGTAGTACAGCGGCGGCTGCGTGGCCTCCTGCGCCCACAGCGTGCCCTCCTCGGCCACGGGCAGGCGGCCCGTCTGGGCCAGGTGGCGCGCGTAGAAGAAATGCTGCGGCTCGTCGGGCGCCTCAAAGATGGGCGTCGCGACGCTGAACGCGCCCGCCACCGCGAAATACAGCCCGAGAATCGCAGCCAGCATCCACCGCCGCGTCTTCATCGCACAACCCTCACCTTCGCCAGAAGCGCGCGGTTATCCCGCACGTGTCCGTCGGCCTCCACCACGTTCAGACGGACGCCCGTCGCCGCGTCGTATAGCCCCACCTCCAGCGTGCACACCCACGCCGGAGCCTCATCCTTCACCGGCACGTCGTACTCATCGCGGATGATTTGCCCCACCCGCCAGGCCGACGTCGGCGCAAGCCCGCCTTGCGGCGCGCTATCCCGCTGTCCCCAGATGTCGGCCCCCTCGCCCAGCAGGTGCACGAATACCGTGTAGTCCTTGTCCACCGGCGCGAGGGCCTTCCAGAACAGCGTGATGTGGAGCGTTTCGCCCGGAGCCGCCGCCCGCCGGTCTATGTCGTAGCCCACCAGCGCGATTCGGCCCTCAAAACGGATGTCCTGCGGGTTGGGCACGTCCCCCGCGTTGGGCCGCACCTCCACCGCGCCGAAACGGATGGCATCGCCCAGAGCCTGGCCGCCTTCGGCGTAGGCCGGAAGCCGCCGCCCGTCGGACGGCGCGAACAGGCCCACCTCCCACACGGCGCGGTCGGGCGCGTAGGCCGTCTGCGGCAGCGCCAGGAGCACGCGGTCGGCGTAGATGGCCCCCGGCTCCCAACTGCGCGTCGGGCAACCGCCCATGCACGGCGCGCCGTCGCGTTGCGCGATGACGATCTCGTGCTCGCCCAGCAGGTGCACGAAACCGTACAGGTCTTCGCCCACGGGCGCGGCCGCCTGCCAGTACAGGGTGATCGCCACAGGCTCGCCGGGGCGCACCGCCTCGCCCTCCCATTCGTAGCCCAGCAGTTGGACGGACGGGCCGAACCGCACGCGGAGCGGCGTGGCCGAGGGCGGGAGCGCGTCCACCGTTTGCGCGGCGCTGCGCGGGATCACCCGCCGATAGACCGTAACCGGCCCGCCCCAGAATCGCGCGTCCTGGAACTGCTGCACAGGGGCGTAGGCGGCGCGGAACCACTCGTCGCGCCGAATGTCGTAGGAATACAGCGGGTTGACCTCGGTTAGGGCCAGGTAGTCGGGCTGGTAGTGGAACAGCGCCCAGGCCACATCGCCGCGGGCCAGCGCCTGGGCCACATCCGGCCGCAGAAGCCCCAGGAAGTCCACCATGCGGCGCCTGGCATAGTAGCCCATGACGCCCACCTCGGTTACGCCCACGTCGGCGTCGGCAGGGGTGTGGGCGGCAAGCCACTCGCCCACCTGCCGATACACCATCGTCTTGGCCTCGGGCAGCGCCTTGTAGTCGGGGCGGTCGGGCGAGATGAGCGCATCGGTTCGCAGCGCCTGCGCGATGCGAATGTCGGAAACCCCCAGCGCCAACAGGATCGCCGCCGCAAGGGCTGCTGCCACGATGCGCCCCGCCTTCGCCCATCGCCCGCGAACCTCAACCGCCCAGGCAACGCCCATCCCGGCCAGCATGACCCCCGCCGGCACAAGCGGCGCATAATACCAGTGATACGGCGCGACGCGCAGCGCGTGGTACGCAAGCCCGTACAGCCCCGCCCACAGCACCAGCCCCAGCGCCCACCGGTCTCGCCGAACCGCCGCGGCCAGCCCCGCCAGCGCCGCCAATGCCAACAGCGCGTACAGCGGCGTCTGCGAGAACCACGCCTTCGCCAGAATCGCCGCGCCCTGGACAAACGTGGTGTGGGCGTAGAACCCCGTAACGCCCAGCACCGTCTGCGCGCTCTTGGCCGCCAGGGTTACCGGCACGGGCGAGCCGAAGTACCAGGTGAGCCAACCCAGCACCGGCGCCATCACGGCCCCGTACCCCAGCGCGGGCCGCACCGCGCCTGCCCACACGCGCCGCGCCACGCCGCTCCGCCCCCCGCGTAGCGCCTGGACGCCCGCCAGTACAAACACGACGCCGGCGGCGATTGCGCCGTCAAACCGCGTGAGCGTCGCCAGCCCCAGCGGAACCGCCGCCCATGTCATGCGCCCTGTGAAATACAGATAGAACCCCAGGAGCGCCAGCAGCAGGTACAGCGGGACCTCAAACCCCAAACTGAGCCACAGGAGCGGGAACGCGGCGTACAGCGCGCCCGCCACCAGCCCCGCCGCAGGCCGCCCAAAGCGCCGCGCCATTCGGTACAGGAGCCACGCCCCCGCCCAGATGGACAGAATGCCAATCCCGTTGCTCAGCGCAGGCAAATCCGACGTTACCAGTCGCCCCGCGGCCAGCAGCAGCGCGTACAGCGGCGTCGTCGTGCTCAACACGCGCTCGCCCTCGTTGTACACGAACCCGCGCCCTGTCGCCAGGTTCTCGGCGTAGCGGTAGGTGATGAACGGATCGTCCAGGGCCATGCCGCGCAAGGCCCAGCCGATGCCCAGCGCGAGGACCGCAAACAGGAGCAGGGCCGCCACATCGCCCGCCTTCCGTGTGGAGACTGGCGCGGTGCTCACGTGCGCGCTCCCCCGAGCAGCGATTCGTACAGGACCAGCGACTCGCGAGCGATGCGTTCCCACGCGAACAGCCGCGACAGTCGCCGCGCCCCTTCGCCCAGGCGCGTGCGCAGGCCCGCGTGGTCGGCCACGCGCGCCACCGCCTCGGCCAAATCGGCGGGCTGGTCGGGCGGCACGAGGATGACGTTCTCCTCGGGCACCAATTCGGGCAGGTGCACCCGCGGCACGGTGCTGATGATGGGCATGCCGTGGGCCAGCGCCGCCATCAGGCTCCCGCGGCGGAACGAAATGCCGTCGGAATAGGGGAGCACGGCCATGTCGGCCACGGCGAAGGCGGCCGAGACCTCCTCGGGCGGCAGGAATCCCGTCCAGATCACGCGGTCGGCCACCCCCTCGCGGGCGATGACGTTCTCCACATGCCGCGCGAACTCCCGATTGGTGGGATCGCTGGCGCCCACCTTGCCGCCAATCATCAGCAGGCGCACGGGCCGCCCCTGCTTGGCCAGGTGGCCGACGGCGGCAATCAGCGTGTCGCCGCCCTTGGTGGCATTGAGGAACCCGAAGTAGGCCAGCACCAGGTCGTCGGGCGCGATGCCCCACTTGGCGCGCCACGCCCCGCGCTCAAACCCCTGGGGCAGGCGCGGCGCGATGTTGCTCCCGATGGGAATCAGGCGCGGCGCGCGTGGAACGCCCAACTCGCCGAACCCCAACTCGTCCTCGCGGTTGGTAACGATGGCCGCGTCGCAATCGCGCGCCAGCCGCGCCACCGCCCAACGGCGCGCGGGGCCAGCCTTCGGGAACAGATACGGCAGTTTCAGGTCGTGGAACGTAACCGCGCGGCGGATGCCCCGATTGCCCATCCGCAGGTACGCGGGCAGCAGGTGAATCGGCAGGCGCATCCCGTAGGCTGCCGCCTGGTACTGGATGTGGACGACATCCGCCCGCCACGAGGCCGCCGTTCCCGCCACGGCCCCCAGGCTCGCCCACCCCCAGCGGCGCACCACAGGATACACCGCCACGCGGGCGTCGTCCAGCGGCGCGGCCTTCGCCGACGTGATCACCGCGACGGACGCGCCCAGGTCGGCCAGGGCGCGGGCGAGAACCGCCGTGTAATCGCCCACGCCGCCCTGCATCGGGGGGAACTCGCCCGTAACAAACAGCACCCTCATCGCAGCCCCGACCTCAACACCTGCCAATAGGCGGCGATGCGCTCGGCCCGCAGGGGACGGCGGTGGCCCACCAGCCATTTGGCCCCCTCTTCGGCCAGCATCCAGGCATACGTGCCCAGGAGAAACACCCGCAACACCTCGCCGCGCAAGGCCCCGAAGTGCTTGGCAAAGTAGGCCACCTTGCTCCGCTGGAAGTGGATATGCTTGGCGGCCACCACCTGCTCGCTGCTCTTGCCGCCGTAGTGGACGATGGCAGCCTGGGGCAAATACACCACGCGCCAGCCCGCCCGCTTGGCCCGCAGGCACCAGTCCATCTCCTCGGAGTACATGAAAAATCGCTCGTCCAGCCCGCCCACCTGCCGCACGACCTCGGCGCGCGCCATCAGGCACGCCCCCTCCAGCCAGTCCACGTCTTGCTCGCGGTCGTCGGGCGCGTCCCACATGTAGTAGCGCGCCAGCAGGCGGTGGCGCGGGAACCACCGCTGCAAGCACGTGCTCTCCACGAACGCCGTGCCGTAGGTGGGGAAGCGGCGTCGCGAGGGCTGCACGCCGCCGTCGGGCGTGAGGATGCGCGGGCCGACAATCCCCACGTCGGGGTGCGCGTCCAGGTAGTCGGCCATGACGGTCAGGGCGTCGCCCAGAACTTCGGTGTCGGGGTTCAGCAGCAGGACGGCGCGCCCGCGACATCGGGCCAGCCCCTGATTGTTCCCGCGCGTGAAGCCCACGTTCTCGGTGTTGGCAATCAGGCCCACGGCGGGGAAGGTCTCGCGCACCATGTCGGCGCTGCCGTCGGCGGACGCGCTGTCCACCACCCAAATCTCCATTGTGCGCGCGCCGACGGGTTCATCATCGGGGGCAACCAACGTCCAGCCTGGGGCAGCCAAAAGCGAACGAAGGCACCGCTCCAGCAGCGCCTTCACGTTCCAACTCACGATGATTACGGACAGGTCCACGCTTTCGCTCATGGTAGCCACTAGCGAATAGCCATCAGCCATCAGCAATCAGCAAACCGTGCTCGGCGCTATCGCACGGCACTCGGCCCTTGGCCACAGGCTGACGGCTGACCGCTGATCGCTGTCCGCTATCAAGTTCGCCGCGCGACGACATAATCCGCCAGTTGGGCGAGGATGTCGCGGGATTGGCAGGCAGGCAACCCGTCCAGCGCCGCGTGGGACTTGCGGGCGTACTCGGCGGCCTCGGCCAGCGCGCCGTCCACAGCCCCCGAGGCGATGATGACGGCCACCGCTTCCCGCACGGCGGCGTCCTCGCCCTGGGCGGCCCGCTTCACCAGCGCCTCGGCCTCCGCATGCCGCGCCTGCTCCAGGTACAGGAGCGCGGGCAGCGTAACGATCCCCTGGCGCAAATCACTGCCCACCGGCTTGCCCAACTCCGACGGGTCGCCCACGTAGTCCAGCACGTCGTCCACGATCTGGAACGCCATCCCCAGGTTGTGGCCGTAACTGCGGATGAGCGCCACCTTATCGGCGGGGGCCGCGCTGAGCACCGCGCCCGCCTCGGCCGAAGCGGCAAACAGCGAGGCTGTCTTGCTGTAGATGCGCTTGTCGTAGGACGCCCGCGTGGGCGGCCACTGGCGGTCGGCCAGCAACTGGCGCAGTTCGCCGTTGCAGATGGTCATCAGCGCCCGCGAGAAAATCTGCACCACGGGCACGCTGTCGGTCTCGGCGGCGAGAGAAGCCGACACGGCGAACATGTAGTCGCCCGTGAGGACGGTAGCCTCGCCGCTCCACTGGCTGTTGAGGGTGGGATAGCCGCGGCGCGTGTTGGCGCGGTCAATCATATCGTCGTGCACCAGCGTGGCCGTGTGCAGCATCTCAATGGCGGCCGCGGCCGAGATGACCTTGTCGGCCTGGGCCTCGTAGAATTGCGACGCCAGGATGGCGACGGCGGGGCGGAGCCGCTTGCCGCCCGCCCGCAACAGGTTCTGCACGGCCATCCGCAGCAGAGGGAACTCCACTTCGGAAGCGCGGAGCAGCCGCTGCTCCACCTTCTCCATATCCGCTCGGATGGGTTCCAGGAAGGGCAAAAGGTTCAAAGGATGTCCTCTCCAAAGCAATCAGCCGTCAGCGGTCAGCGAATAGCCTTCAGCCACCAGCAATCGGCCCACATCTGCTCCTCACCCTGACCATCTCTGATTGCTGATCGCCGACCGCCAATTGCTGATCGCTGATTGCTGATGGCTAATCGCTCTAAACTCCCAACCCAAACACCCGCGCCGCGTTGGCGGTCGTGGCGCGGGCCACTTCGGCCACGGGCACGCCCCTGGCGCGCGCCACCGCCTCGCCCACCAGCGGCACATACGCCGACTCGTTCCGCTTGCCGCGATACGGGTGCGGCGCAAGGAACGGGCAGTCGGTCTCAACCAACAGTCTATCCAGCGGCAGCGCGGACGCGATCTCGGGCAACTTGCGCGCGTTCGGGTAGGTGATCGGCCCCGCGATGGAGATGAGGAACCCCAACTCCACCGCCTCCAGCGCCATCTCCAGGCTTCCCGAAAAGCAATGCAGCACGCCCTTCTCGGCCAGGGGCAGCGTCGGCGCCCACTCGCGCAGGATGCCCATGACCTCGCCGTGGGCATCCCTGTCGTGCACGATGACGGGCTTGCGCACTCGCGCCGCCAGGGCCAACTGCGCCTCAAAGGCGCTGCGTTGCGCGGGCCTCGGCGACAGGTCGCGGTAGAAATCCAGCCCGATCTCGCCGATGGCCACGACCTTGGGCGCGCGGGCCAGCGCCTCCAACTCGGCCAGCGCCTCCGCCGTCAGGTCTTTCGCGTCGTGCGGGTGCACGCCCACCGCCGCGAAGACGCGCCCGTGCTCCGCCGACAATTCTACCCCGGCCCGGCTGGATGGCAAATCCGCGCCGGCATTCACAATCGCCACCAGCCCCGCAGCCCACGCCCGCCCCAGGACCTCCTCGCGGTCCGCGTCAAACTCCGAGAAGTCCAGGTGCGCGTGGGTATCTATCCATCGCAGCGTCGCTTCAGCGCCCAAGCCGCCCCCCAACTCCGTGCGATGCCGCCGCGCCTACCGCTTCAGGCCCGTCAGGCGCAGCCCCTCGTCCAGCAGTTCCTGCACCTTGTCGGCGCGGGTGGTCTCGCAATACACCCGCAAAATCGGCTCGGTGCCCGAGAAGCGGATGAGCGCCCACCCGCCGTCCTCCAGGTCTATCTTGAACCCGTCGCGGGTGTCCAGCCCCACCACCTTCATCCCGGCCAGCGTCTTGGGGATGTTGTCGCGCACCCGCGCGATGATGGCCTGCTTCTGCTCGGCGGGGAAAGATGCGTCTATGCGGTCGTAAAAATGCGGCCCCACCAGCGAGTACAGGTAGTCAATGAGTTCCGAGGGCTTCTTGCCGGTCTGCACCATCAAGTCCAGGATGAACAGCCCCGCGACGATGCCGTCGCGCTCGGGGATGTGGCCTCGGAAGCCGAACCCGCCGCTCTCCTCGCCGCCCAAGATGGCGTCCTTCTCAATCATGGCGGGGCCCACGTACTTGAACCCCACGGGCGTGCGGATGACCTCCAGCCCGTAGCGCGCCGCCAGTTTGTCGGCCATGACGGTGGTGGTGATGGAGCGCACCACCGGCCCGCGCCAGCCCCGCACCTCCAGCAAGTAGAGCAGGAGCAGCGCGTACACCTGCAACTGGTTGACAAAGCCCCCGTGCTCGTCCATCACGCCGATGCGGTCGGCGTCGCCGTCGTTGGCCAGCCCCACGTCGGCCCTGCGGTCGCGGACGGCGTCGGCCAGCGCGCGCAGGTTATGGCCGATAGGCTCCGGATGATCCAGCCCCGGGAAAAGCGGGTTGCGCTCGCCGTGAATCTGGAACACGCGCGTCGCGCCGCCATCCAGCAGATGGGGGAAGTAGTCCATGCCCGCGCCGTACATGGCGTCCACCACCACATTCAGGCCCGCGGCCTTGATGGGGGCCAAATCCACCATCCGCGCCACCTGCGCGAAATAGGCGGGCGTGGGGTCAAACATCTCCACCAGCCCCTTGCGCCGCGCCTCGTCCAGCGGCATGCGCCGCACCGAATCCCGCCCCGCCTGGATGGCCTCTATGCGCTCTTCCAGCGCCGCCACGACTTCGGGCGACGCTGAGCCGGCGTATTCCGGCTTGTACTTGAACCCGTTCCAGATGCCTGGGTTGTGGCTGGCGGTGATGACGACTGCGCCGGCGGCCTTGCGGTCCAGGATGCCCCACGACACCACCGGCGTGGGCGCAAATCGGTCGCACAGATAGGTGCGCACGCCGTTGGCTGCCGCCACCTCGGCCACCGCCGCGGCAAAGTCCTCGGACTGAAAGCGCGTGTCGTACCCAACCACTAAGCCCTGCTGGGCCACGCCGCGGTCCAGCAAGTAGCGCGCCACCGACTGGGCGCAGATGCGGACGTTGTCAAAGGTGTAGTCCTCGGCGATGATGGCTCGCCAGCCGTCCGTGCCGAATTTGATCCTCGTCATGTCGTACACCTCGGTATGCGGTTTGCCCGTAGGGGCAGCCGGCCGTAGGGGCGACCTGCCGGTCGCCCCCTGTCGGTCGCCCCTACAACCCATTTTCGCGGCGCAGGAGGGCCAGGTCCGCGTCCACCATCATCTTCACCAGGTCCTCAAACGAGACCTGCGGCTCCCAGCCCAGCACTCGGCGCGCCTTGGACGCATCGCCAACGAGAAGGTCCACCTCGGCGGGGCGATAGAACCGCTCGTCCTGCACCACGTACTCGCGCCAGTCCAGCCCCAAGTAGCCAAACGCCACCTCGCACAGTTCGCGGATGGAGTGCGTGGTGCCGCTGGCGATCACGTAGTCGTCGGGCCTGTCCTGCTGGAGCATGAGCCACATCGCGCGCACGTAGTCGCCGGCGAAGCCCCAGTCGCGCCGCGCGTCCAGGTTGCCCAGCCGCAACTCCTTGTCCAGGCCCAACTTGATGCGCGCCGCGCCGTGGGCCACCTTCCGCTCCACGAACTCCAGCCCGCGCCGTGGCGACCCGTGATTGAACAGGATGCCCGACGTGGCGTGCAGGTTGTAACTCTCGCGGTAGTTGACGGTAATCCAGTGGCCGTACACCTTCGCCACCCCGTAGGGGCTACGCGGATAGAACGGCGTGTTCTCGTTCTGGGGCACCTCGCGCACCTTGCCGAACATCTCGCTGGACGACGCCTGGTAGAACCGAATCTTGGGGTCCACGATGCGGATCGCCTCCAACATGCGCGTAACGCCCAGGGCCGTAACCTCGCCGGTGAAGACCGGCTGCTTCCACGACGTGGGGACGAAGGACTGCGCCGCCAGGTTGTACACCTCTTGCGGGCGATACTCCTGGAGCAAGTCCACCAGCGACATCTGGTCCAGCAAGTCGCCTGGGACCAGGGTGATCTTCTCCTGAATGTGCTTGATGCGGTCAAAGTTCACGGTGCTGGTGCGCCGCACCATGCCCACGACGTGATACCCCTTCTCCAGCAAGAACTCGGCCAGATAGGAACCATCCTGGCCGGTAATTCCGGTAATCAAAGCGGTTGGCATGAATCGTCTCCCCATACGTAACAAAGCATTCAGCATTCAGCAGTCAGCAGTCAGCCGACCGCCGATGGCTGACTACCAACGACTGATGGCTGATCGCTGATCGCTGCCTGCTGATCGCTAACGGCTAACGGCCCACAACCTTCTGCCTCCAATACTCCAACACATCCAGCAGGCTCTGCTCAAAGGGAATCTCCGGCTCCCAGCCCGTGCGCTCGCGCAGGCGCGTGCAGTCGGCCACGACGGCCGGAATGTCCGACGGCCGCATGCGTTCGGGATCCTGCTCCACGCGAATACGCACGCACGCCAGCGACAGGAGCACATCCAGCACTTCCTGAATCTCGCGAGCCTGCCCCGAGCCGACGTTGTACACCTCGCCCGACTCGCCCTTCTCCATGAGCAGCACGTAGGCGCGCACCACGTCGCGCACGTCGCTGAAATCGCGCTTGGCGTGCAGATTGCCAACTCGGATGACGGGCGCGCGCAGGCCCGCTTCGGCCTCGGCGATCTGCTTGGCGAAGTCGGGCGCAACGAACCCCAGACCCTGGCGCGGCCCGATGTGGTTGAACGGCCGCACGCGCACCACGTCCAGCCCATCGCTCAGGAAGTACTGGAAGCCCAGCATGTCCTGCGCGATCTTGCTCACCGCGTAGGGGCTCATCGGTCGGAACGGGTTGGTCTCCCGAACGGGCACCTCGTCGGAGTACACCAGGCCGTATTCCTCGCTGGAGCCGACAACGAGCACGCGGGCCTTGGCCCCGGCGCGCCGCACCCCCTCCAGGATATTCAACTGGGCGCGGATGTTGTTGGACAGCGTGAACCACGGATCCTTGCGCGACAGTTGCACCACCGGCTGCGCGGCCAGGTGGAAGATGAAGTCGGGCTTCGACTGCTCCAGCAGCCTCACGACCGCGTCCAAATCCGATAGTTCCAGCGGGTGCAGTTCCAGTTGCCCCTGGATGTGCGCAATGTTATCCGTGGGGCCGTACACCGTGCCGGCAACCTTCCAGGGCCGGTTCTGGAGCAGGTATTCGGCCAGGTGGCTGCCGACAAAGCCGGATATGCCCGTTATCAGCGCCTTCAACGCGTCCTCCGACGGCGGGTTCTGTGCCCAGCGACGCACGCATTATACGTCAGTCGGGCGGCAACTGCAAGAAGGGCCGACCCGCCAGCGGAAGCCGCGATATGTGAACGGAAACAGCAGACATGCCGCGTGCCGTTCCCCCTACGCGCTCACCCCCGAAGGCCCCCGCAACTGCGCCCCGAAGACAGCCGCCAGGCGCTGGACGATCTTGTTGTGCACTTTCGCCGCTTCGGCGTCGGTCAGCGTCTTCTCGTCCGACTGATACGTCAGCGAGTAGGCCAGGCTCCGCTTACCGGCGGGGATGGACGGGCCTTGATACACGTCAAACAGCACCACCTTTCGCAGCATCCGCCCGCCCACCTCGCGGATCACGCGCTCCACCTCCGCCGCCGGGATGCTTTCGTCCACCACGATGGCCATGTCCTGCACCACCGCCGGGTAGCGCGACACCGGACGGAACTTCACGGCGGCAGACACGTGGCCCTGCACGGCGTCCAAATCCATCTCCAGCAGGCACACGCGCTGGGCGGGCAGATCCCAGTCGGGCCGCAGGGCCGGGTTCAATTCGCCGAAGACCGCCACGCGGTCGCCGCCGACGAGGAGATTCGCGCATCGCCCCGGGTGGAACGTGGGGTGCGTGGCCGCTTCCACGCGCCAATCGCCGATCCCCAACGCCGCCATCAGGGCTTCCACCACGCCCTTGAGGTCAAAGAAGTCCTGGTACTCCGGCTCGGGCGTGAGCCACGAGCGTTCATCGCGCGGGCCCGTCATCACGATGCCCAGGTGGGTTACCTCCACCGGCAAGCCCTTGTCGTCCATCGGCAGGTACACCCGCGCCACCTCAAACAGGTTCACCCGCGCCGAGAATCGCAGGTTGGCCGCCGTGATCGCCAGCAGGCTGGCCAGCAGCGTCGTGCGCATGGTCGTGCGTTCGGGCGTCATCGGGTTCGCCAGGCGGATGCAGGCGTCCGCCGACAGGATGCACGGCAGCATGGCGCGGAGATGCGGCCCCGGCTCCACGGCGCGCACCGACGGGTCGGCCCTGAAGACTGGCGGCAGCAGGCGATCCTGATCCTCGGCCCCGACAAACGAGTAGGTCAGCGCCTCGTACAGCCCGCACCCCACGAGGGCGCTTCGGACCCTTCGCGCCAGTTCCAGCGGCGGGTTATTGCGCTGGGGCGGAAGTTCGTCGCGCAGGCGGGTGGTCGGGATGCGGTCGTAGCCCACCATGCGGGCGATTTCCTCCAGCAGGTCGGCCTCTATCTCCACATCCAGGCGATGGAGCGGCACTTTCACGTCCAGCCCGTCGGGGGCGGGCACGCACTCAAACTCCAGGCGCTCCAGCGTGGCCTTGACCTCGTCCGCGGTCATCTCCACGCCCAGCACGCGCCCCACCTGCGGCGGTCGCAGGCGGACGGTCCTCTGCTTCTGCGGGACGGGGTAGTTGTCGGCCAGGCCGCGCGCCACCACGCCGCCCGCCAGCGTGCGCATGAGTTCGGCGGCGCGGGTGGCCGCAGGCTCCGTCCGCGATGCGGGAATGCCCCGGCTGAAGCGGATGGACGCCTCGCTCACGAGTTTCAGCGCCTGGGACGTGCGCCGATTGTTGATGGCGTGGAAGTTGGCCGACTCAATCAGGACGTTGCGGGTCTGCGCCGTAACCTCGCTTTCCAGCCCGCCCATGACGCCTGCAATGGCCACAGGCCCGCCGCCATCGGTGATGAGCAGCATTTCTGGCGTCAGGTCGCGGTCCACGCCGTCCAGCGTGGTCATGCGCTCGCCCGGCCTAGCCCTGCGGACGATGATGGTCGGCGGGCCTCCCGCGCGGGCTGGCCGCAGCAGGTCGTAGTCAAAGGCGTGGAGCGGCTGGCCCCATTCCAGCATCACGTAGTTGGTAACGTCCACGATGTTGTTGATGGGGCGCATCCCCGCCAGGGTCAGCCGCCGCTGCATCCACTTGGGCGACGGCCCGATCTTGACGTCGCGCACCAGCATGGCCGAGTAGCGGTTGCACAGGTCGGGATCCTCAATGCGAATCTCCACCTGGCCCTCAATGGGCGCGCCTTCGGCCAAGGCTACCGGATCGGGCACCCGCGCCTTCTGGCCGGTGAGCGCCGCCACCTCGCGCGCCACGCCGATGACCGACAGGCACCGCGCCAGGTTGGGCGTCAGGTCAATGTCCAGCACCACATCGCCCAGGTAGTCGGCCAGCGGCACGCCCACCGGCGCGTCGTCTTCCAGCAGGATGATTCCCTCGTGATCGTCGGAGATGCCCAGTTCCTTCTCCGAGCAGACCATCCCCTCGCTGGGCACGCCGCGAATCTTGGACGGCTTCAGCGTCATGTAGCGTTTTTCCTCGGAATAGCCGTCTATCAGGCGGGCGCCGACCGTGGCGAAGGCCACCTTGTGCCCCTTCTCGCCCACGCGGATGTTGGGCGCGCCGGTTACCACCGTCATGGGCGCTCCTCGGCCGTAATCCACCACGGCGAGCACCAGGCGGTCCGCGTTGGGATGCGGCTTGACCTCCAGTATCTGGCCCACGAAGATCTTGTCGCGGTCCCACTCGGCCCCGATGCGCTCAATGCTGGCCACTTCCAGCCCGGCCAGGGTCAGGCGCTCGGCCAATTCCTCCACCGGCAGCGTGATGTCCACGTATTCCTTGAGCCAACTCAACGGCACTCTCATGGGTTCGTCTCCTCTGTCCTGCTAGAACTGCGCCAGGAACCGCAGGTCGTCGCTGTAGAAGTATCGGATGTCGTCAATCCCGTAGCGGAGCATGGCGATGCGGTCAGGCCCCATGCCGAAGGCGAAGCCGGTGAACTGCTCGGGGTCGTAGCCGCCGTTGCGCAGCACCTGCGGATGCACCATGCCCGCGCCCGCGATCTCCACCCAGCCGGTATGCTTGCACACGCGGCACCCCGCGCCATCGCACAGCGCGCAACTCACGTCCACCTCCATGCTCGGCTCGGTGAACGGGAAGTAACTGCACCGGAAACGAACCTGGCGCCGCTCCCCATAGAGGCGACGCGCGAAATCCGTGAGCACGCCCTTCAGGTCGGCCATGGTGATGCGCGGCCCCACCGCCAGCCCCTCCACCTGATGGAACATGGACTCGGAGCGCGCCGTAACGGCCTCGTAGCGATACACGCGCCCGGGCAGGATGACCCGAATCGGCTCCGGGCAGAACTGGCGCATGGCGCGAATCTGGCCGGGCGAGGTGTGCGTGCGGAGCAGGATGCCCTCGCGCGTGGTGTAGAACGTGCTCCACATGTCGCGGGCCGGGTGGTCGGGCGGCAAGTTGAGCAACTGGAAGTTGAGTTCGTCGGTCTCCACCTCGGGCGCGTCGTACACCTGGAACCCCATCTCGCCGAAGATGTTGTAGATTTCGTACAGGATTTGGGTGATGGGGTGCAGGCGGCCCACGGTGGCAGGCCTGCCGGGCAGGGTAACGTCCACCCGCTCGGCCTGAGCGGCGCGCTCCTGCTCCAGGGCCAGAACCCGCTGCCGCGCCTCCTCCAGCGCCGCCTCCAGCGCCAGGCGCAGTTCGTGCGCGGCCTTGCCCACCACGGGCCGATCTTCCGGCGGCAGTTGGCCAATGCCCTTCAGCGCCGTGGTAACGAAACTCTTCTTGCCCAGGTACTCGGTGCGCCAGGCTTCCAGCGCCGCCAGGCTGTCCACGCCGGCCAGCGCCGCCATCGCGCGCTCTCGGATGTCGTGCAGTTGCTCTAGCATGTCCCTCTCCTTGCTCCTGTGATGCGTCCTACTGACACAAAAAGAAAAGCCGCCGTCCTCAGGGACGAAGCGGCTGAATCGCACTCCGCGGTACCACCCTGCTTGGCTTCCACAAGCCCTCTCACCACCAGCGGCCCCCAGGGGCTTACTGGCTGCCCGGTAACGGCGGGCCTCCGGAGCGGACTACTGGCCAGATACTGGCGTTCACCCGTCGGCTCGGGAGCGAACTTCAGCGGCGCTGGCCCGAGGATGGCTTGCAGTCTTGGGCCATCCCTCCCTGGCGGACTCCCCGCCGCCTACTCCTCTCCGTCACAGCCTTTGCGGATGTCTCGGATTGTTGCCGTTATTATGTACGGAAACAGGGGTTTGTCAAAATGATGCGCGCGGGACAGCGCCTGCCCGTTGACCCGCGGGCCTTGCATGCTCCGAACGCCCATGCGCGGCCGTGCTACGCAGGCGTGAACCCCCACGGCTCCTTGCGCGGCTTCCACTCCGTCGGATGGCCCCAGTCGGCGGCCTTCCACGGCATGTTCTCGGGCCGCACCAGCGGCAAGACCTCGCGGAAGAAGGCCAGGCGCTCCGGCCCTGTCATCGGCGTGAAGTTCTCGGCCACCGCCAGGTCTGCCTCCAACTCCGCCATCGTAGAGCACCCCACGATCACGGTCGTGAGCGGCAGCGCCAGGGCGTAGCGCAGCGCCCTGTCGGCCACGTGGGCCAGCGCCTTGTAGCCGAGTATCTTCATCCCCACCACACCGACCCCACGGCTTTGGGCGAAAGGCAAGAACTCCTCGGCGAAGGAGTAGATGAAGTGGTCCAGCACCGAGACGGCCACCAGCGCCGTGTCAAACGGGAAGCGGCGCAGCGCCTCAATCTGCACCTGCGGGTCGCTGTGGCCCGAGATGCTGATGAACCGCACCAGCCCCTCGTCGCGGGCGCGGATGGCCGCCTCCAGCGCGCCGCCCGGGCCGGTCATGGCGTCCAGCCGCGCGAAGTCGTACACATTGTGCAGCCGCCACTCGTCCACATAGTCCGTCTGAAGGCGGGCCAGGCTTTGCTCCAATTGGCGGCGCGCCCCATCGCGCGTTACGTCCCATGTCTTGGTTGCGATCCACATCTCCTTGCGCCGGTGCCTGGCCACCAGGCCCACGCGCTGCTCGCTCTGGCCTTTGGAGTAAATCCACGCGGTGTCAAAATAGCGGATGCCTCGGTCAATGGCCGTGTTGAGAATGGCGACGGCCTGCTCCTCGTTGCAGCCCTCTTCGTCCACCAATCGCTGGCAGCCCAGGCTCAAGATGGGCAAATGGGCGCCGGTCTTGCCGAACGGTCGTGTCTCCATCGCTCGCCTCCTTCCCGAAAGCGCGGACTTGCCGATGCGCGCGGGCACCTGTGAGGATGTCGCCGCGCCCGGCACGGCCCTATTGTACCAGAAGCGGCGCGAAGCGAAAAGCGGCCGCATTCATTGACACGGCTCGCCTTGTGTTGGCGACCAAGGTGCGGCGCACTTTTGGAAACGCGTGGCGCCTATGCCCATGGCGTAGCCAGCAAACTTTGGAACTCACTCCAACGGGCTGCCTACTCCGCAAGGCCGGCCGCGCCTGGGCAGCCGGATGCAGGCGGCCCCAGACTACGGTATCTCCCAGGTGCACCCCTCGGCGGCGAGCACCCAGTACCCCTTCCCCGGCTCCAACACGCGCAGGTCATTGGCGAAGTCGGGCGCGCCCGGCCTGTACCGCCGCCATGTGCCGCCCCACTCGCCCGCCTCGTAGGTCATGACGGCGACGACCTTGTCCGCAATCGGCGCCAGCGCCACTTCGGGGCTGCACGGCGCGGACGACGGGAACCCCACCAGGTTCCAGCCGACGTACAGCGGGATTTGCGCTCCGGTGGGTGCGCGGCCCGCCACCGTCAGGGTCGCCGGCGCGATGACCTTCACCCACATCCCCATGCGCTCATCCACGAACGTCAGCGAGTTGGCGCCGGGCGGCATCAGCGGACTGTACGTCTTCCACGTCCCGGCGCTCGCGTCCCAGTAGTAGGCGCTCACCAGCACGTGCGAGACCGACGCGAATACGACATCCGGATTGTTGGAATCGGGCACAACCGGCAGCGAAATGAGGTTCCATCCCTCGCGCAGCGGCACGCCGGGGGTCGCGGTGGTCGTGGGGGCGGGCGTTGGCGTTTCGGTGGGCGTGTGCGTGAACGTTGCCGTGGCCGTGGGCGCAGGCGTGAACGTTGCCGTGGCCGATGGCGTCGGCGTCGCGGTCGCCGTGGGTGCAGGCGTGAACGTTGCCGTGGCGGATGGCGTCGGCGTCGCGGTCGCCGTGGGCGCGGGCGTGTTCGTTGGCGTGGCCGATGGCGTCGGCGTCGCGGTCGCCGTCCGTGTCGGCGTGCTCGTCGGTGCGGGCGTGTTCGTCGCCGTGCGCGTGGGCGTGTTCGTGGGCGTGGCCGTGGCGCTGGCCACCGAGTACGCCACCTCCAGCAGCGGCCGCCTGGACACGTCCGGATACTCCGCCGAAGCGAAGCGGTACTCCACCGAACCGCCCACCGACGCGCCCTTCAGCACCATCCCGAAGTTCTCGTCGGGATGGGCCACCCAATACCTGACCAGGTCGGCGACATCCATGGTAACCGCGCTGTTGGCCGCGTTCAGGTGGAAGGTGGCGTAGGCCGTCGCGGTGCGGTCGTAGGTCGTCCCGTTGCAGCCGTCAACCTCCCAGCGCTCGCCGGTGCGCGGCTGTTGCCACGTCGCCTGGGTAGCCGTCCAGGGCCGCAGCACGCGGTGCACGCTCCCGTCAAACATGTTGCCGTTGCTCTGATACGTGGCGTACAGCGTGAGCGACGCGCTGACCACGTTCGCGCCCGCGGGAATCGCCGACAGGTCAAACCGCAGGAGCCCCGCCATAACGTCGTAGGTGCGCACGCTGACGGACGTGAGGCCCGCGAAGTTGCTCGTGGGCTGCCACTGATCCATGTACGTGTCCACGCTCCCCGTGTAGCCGTTGACCCCGACGCGGAAGGTCGCCGTCTGCACCGGCCCGCCCGGCGTGGGTGTGGGCGGCACGGGCGTGGGCGTGAGGCTGGGCGTCGGCGTGGCCGTGGCCGTGGGCTGGGCAGTGCCCGTCGGCGTGGGCGATGCGGTGCGCGTGGGCGTGGCCGAAGCCTGCGCGGTGGGCGTGGCCGTCGCGGTTCGGGTAGGTGTCGCCGTGGCCCCGCCGGCAGGCCAGTACTCAATGACCAGTTTGGGCCGGATGGAGGCGTTGGTGTTCTCCGACGACGCGAAGGTGTAGCCCACCGAGTTGCCGCCCGCATCCCGCACCAGAAGCCCCAGGTTCGTCGCGGGGGCGGCCACCCAGTTCCGCACCATGTCGGTAACGTCCATCGTTACCCACACGTTGGTAACGCTGGGCGGCGGTTGCACCATGTCCGTGGCCGTGGCCGAACGGTCTTGATTCGGCGGCTCGGTGCTGTTGCACCCGGCCAGTCCCCACAGCACGCTGCTTGTGGCGCGGTTCCACGTGGCGCCCGATTCCGTCCACGAGCGCACCACCTGGTACGGGCTGAAGTAGGCCGAACCGGCGTTGCTCCGCGCCGTCAGGTAGATTTCCAACCTCGCCGACGCGACCGACGCGCCCGCAGGCAGCGGCGACAGGTCAAACCGCAGGAGCGCCGAGTGGATGTCCTGCCGCCCGTAGTCGTAGTTCCCGCCCCGTATGCTGAACGTCGGCTCGTTGCCGTAGTTCGTGTCCTTGGCCCACCAGTCAATCAGCGTGTCGGTGGTCCCCGCGTAGCCGTTCAGCCCCTGCTGGAGCGTCAGCACCGTGGGCGGGGTGGACGGCGTGGGCGTGGGCGTAGCGGTGGGAGCGGGTGTCGGCGTCCGCGTGGGCGGCGTCCCCTCCAGGGTGTACTGCACAATCAGTTTCGGGCGCAAACTGCTGTTCTCGTAGTCGGAGCCAGCCAGGCTGTACTGCACCAATTCCGCCATGTTGCAGGTGGACTTGAGCACCAGCCCCTGGTTGCTGCTCGGGTCCAGCACCCACGCCTGCACCATGTCCGTAACGTCAAAGGTGTACCAGCGGTTGGTGTACTGGAGCCAAATCTCCTGCCCGCCGACGCCTGAGCGGTCGGTGCCGATGCCGTTGCAGCCGGGCGTGGCCCATGTTTCGCCGGTGCGCGGGCGAATCCACGTGGCCTGCGAGTCCACCCACGGGCGCAGCACCGCGTAGGGCCGCGCGCACATGTAGGCGCTATTGCTCTGCGCCACCGTGTACACCTGCAACTGCGCCCCCAGCACCGTGGCGTTCGTGGGGATGCTGCTTATGTCAAACCGCAACAGCGACGCGATGATGTCCGTGGAGCGCACAATAAGGATGGTGTCCCAGTTGTAGTTGGAATCGTCGCTGTAGTGCGAGATGTAGGTATCGCGCACGCCCGCGTACCCACCCAGCCCCTGCTGGAACGTTACCGTCGTGGCGGCAGGCGTGGGGCCGGGGGTGAACGTCGGCGTCGCCGTCGGCGTGGCGGTGGGGGTGCGGGTGGGGGTCGCCGTCGGGCCGGGGGTGAACGTCGGCGTCCGCGTGGGCGTGGCCGATGGCAGCGGGCTTGCGCTAGGGGTTGGCGCGGGCGTGTTCGTCGGGCCGGCGCTCCCGCTCTTGGTTAGGTCCACGAAGTGGATGTACTCGTCGCCGTCGTTGCGCCCGTCAATGTAGAAATCGCTCCCACCGGCCAGGCCGTTGGCGAATCGGGCGTTCGGCAGCACGAACGTGGCCTTCTTCCACGTCAGGCTGTTGGCCTTGGACACGCTGCCGCCGCTCCGCTGGCCCGTCGTGGAATCGTAGAACAGTTCCCAGCGGTCGGTTCCGCGGTCAAAGTACGTAACCGTTACGGTTACGGTCTGGTTCGTGTTGTAGAGATAGCCGTCATCCACCTTGAAGAACATGTACGGGTTGCCCGAGGCCGCGTCGGTGCGTCGGGTGATCCACGACTCCTTGCCCACCCACGAGCCGCCCAGGTTCACGCCCTGTTCCGTCTTGTTGGTGATGGTGCACCCAGATGTCGTGGTGGGGAAATTCAACCCCGTGCGGTACGTTACGACGACGGTCTTGCCCCCAGGCACCGAGTCGTCCTGATACAGCCAGAAGTCAAAGTTGCCGCACTCCGGATACCACGAGTAGCCTGATTCGCGCATGGCCACCCAGACGCTGGGCGTATTCTGCAGCGTGCGCCCCAGGTAGCGGTTCGCGAACTCCAGGATGGGGAAGTTGTAGTAGCGGATGTTGCCCTGCGCATCCTGAAGCAGCCAGCCCCGCCAGTCTTGCGGCGAGTAGTCAATGGTGAGCCACGTGTTGTGGCGGTGCAGCACGCCCAACACGCCCCAGTACGTCTCCTCCTCTGTCGGCGTCATGTACTGGTACGCCTCCTGGCCGGTCGGGTATGTCAGGCTCCATTTGTGGATGGGGTCCACCGTCCCGCAGCCCTCAAACCCGGGCTTGTCGGGGATGTACTGCGAATCGGCGTCGGCCTGCATGGCCGCGTGGAAGTCGCCGATGCCGTAGGTAAGCGCCGCGTAATCCGTCCACTCCTTGCGCTCGCAGATGTGCTGGAACCGCGGCGTGCCTGGAATCACGACGCGGGTGGTGTGGAACGCCTGGCCGTACATGTCCACAATCTGCTTCACCGTGGACACCCACAGCGACCCCGAAAGGCCGTTGTCGCGCATGCACTGGTCGTAGGCCTCCACGCACGGCTGCGTCTCGCCATACACGCCAACGCCCATGATGACGAACTCCAGGCGCGGGTCGCCGTCAAACCGCTGCCCCAGCGCCCGCACGAAGTTGCCATATTTCTGCAGATACGCCCAGTGCCAGTACTTGGGAATCTGCTCGGTGCCGCACGTGAGCACCGCGTCGGGGTAGCGGCTCTGGAACCAGGATGGGACCATCAGCCCGCCGGCCTGTCCGGCGTAGGTCTGCAAGTGCAGCGCCGCCGGCTTGCCCTTGGCCCACTGCGCCGCCAGAAAGTTCTCAATCAAATCCCAGCGGTACTGGCCCTCGCTCGGCTCCAGTTGCTTCCAACTGAAGGTCATGTGCCCGCCCACGATGGGCCACTGGCTCGGGTCCAGGTTGGCGCTGTCGCGGGCGATGTACACGCCCGGGCGCGGCGTAGCAGGGGCAGCATTGCTGCGGATGCCCTGGGCCGAACTGTAGTTGCGCCCGCTCAGGCCGATGGCGGTGCAGCACAGCAGCACCACCGCGATCCAGAGGAAGCGAGATCGGCGAGTTTTCATTTGGCAATCGCTCCTGGCATCGGATGTGAAGCCTCTAGGATACAGTCTATTCGGTTTGGTCATCGCAACAATGGGGAAAAGGTACTACAAACGCATCGGGGCGGGCCACGGCCGGCGGTGGACGCAGCGCGCCCCGTGGGGGCTCACCAACTGTAACGCGGCAGGCGGGCGCGCGGATACGCCGACTCGGCTCCAAAGTTCGTTCGCGCCTGACAATGCGGGCACAGCGATCCCGCGGAGTCGTAACCGCGAATAACACGAATCCACGCGAATGGAAAACGGAAGAAGGCAGGTGTGGAAAACCCGCCCTACGCCCTGACGGGCGAAGCACGTAGGGCGGCTTTCCATAGCCGCCCGCCCGCCCCCTCGCCCCGCCGACAGAACCGTAGGGCGGCTTTCCATTGCCGCCAAACTCCAGGGTCGGGTATGGAAACCCGACCTACGGGTAGGGGAGGCACGTAGGGCGGCTTTCCATAGCCGCCCGCCCCCAGCCCCGCCCCG
>Ga0067045_1002505_pt1 | contig 94216 bp, 88 predicted proteins | sample TerdegcTABiofilm_FD_59184 | JGI IMG/M metagenome (GOLD analysis project Ga0067045, IMG submission 59184) | Combined Assembly of (Gp0054472, Gp0054536) Wastewater bioreactor microbial communities from Singapore -Terephthalate degrading...
CCGGGATGGAAGCCAGCATTGTGGCCAGCCAAAACGGCCACCGGGTTACCCTTATCGAGCGCAGGAAAGAACTGGGCGGGCAGTTGCTCTTGGCCAAAGTGCCGCCGCACAAGGATAAGATCGTCTGGTTTATTGATTACCTGACCGACCAGGTGCGACGGGCCGGGGTGGAGGTCCGGCTGGGGGTGGAGGCCGACGCCGAAATGGTGGCCGGTATGTCGCCGGATGCGGTGATCGTAGCGGCGGGAGGGCAGCCCATCACCCTGTTCCTGCAGGATTCGCCGGCGGCCGTTACCGCTCATGCCATGCTGGAAAAGGGTCTGCGCTATGCAGGCAAGAAAGCGGTTGTCATCGGCGGCGGTTTGGTTGGGTGCGAATCGGCAGAATACCTGGCTGAACAGGGTAACAAGGTCACCGTGGTGGAAATGTTGCCCCAGGTCCTGGCCGACACCGACCCGCTGACCAGGGCTGACCTGTTGCTGCGGTTGAACCGGCTGGGTGTGGATCTTAAGCCCGGTTTCCGCGTAACTGGCGTGGCGGGGACCAGGGTGACAGGAGAGGTTGTCCAGGGAGGAGATGTATTGCGGCAGGAACTGGAGGCCGAATTGCTGGTCGTTGCGGTTGGGGCCAGGCCGGAAAACAAACTGGTTGACGAACTGAAAAACATTCCGGGGCTTGAGGTTTATGCTGCAGGCGACTGCGTGAAACCGGGCCGGATCGTGCACGCCGTGCGTCAGGCCGCGGTGGCTGCTGAAAGGCTGTAAAAATCCAATACCCAAAAAAGATATAAATTATGAGACAAGGAGGTACGGGGATCATGTCTGTGCTGTTTTCGCCCATAAACATCGGCGGGGTTGAAATAAAAAACAGGATTGCCATGCCGCCTATGACCAGCAACTATGCGGACGAGGACGGTACGGTGACGGACCAGCTGGTTGATTTTTTTGCCGAGCGCGCTGCAGGCGGAGTGGGACTGATTATAGTAGAGGCGACCTATGTCAGCCAGAACGGGAGAAGGTCGAAATACAACATCAATATTTTTGATGACCGCTTTATTCCAGGGCTGGCATCTCTGGTCGCGGCCGTAAAACGGCACGGGGCTAGGGTGGCCCTGCAGATTGCCCACGGCGGCAGGGAGTGCAGGCGCGAAGTCACCGGAGAACAGCCGGTTGCTCCCTCCGCTGTATCCTCCGCTTTTTCAGGGTATGGCGCCGGTGAACAGCCCCGCATCCTTTCGCTGGCCGAGATTGAAGAGATGGTCGAAAACTTCGCCCGGGCGGCGGCGAGAGCGAAAGAAGCCGGTTTTGACCTGGTGGAGATACACGGCGCTCACGGGTACCTGATCAGCCAGTTCCTTTCGGCCAACACCAATTTCAGAACCGACCGTTACGGCGGGGACCTGGCAGGCCGGGCCAGACTGCTGGAAGAAATCATCGTGCGGTGTAAGGAGGCCGTGGGCCCGGACATGCCGGTTACCGTCCGGCTGAATGCCAGCGACTATACCCCTGGTGGGTTGACGCTCGAGGAGTCGCTGCAGGTCGGCCGGATAGCGGAAAAGGCCGGCGCGGACGCCTTGCATGTGTCCGCCGGCGTGAATGCAGCCCGGCCGTACATGATGATACCGGGTATGGATGTCGATAAAGGCTGCAACGTGGAAGCAGCCGCCAGATTCAAGGAGATTTTGAATATCCCGGTCATCGTGGCCGGCAGGATAAACGATCCCATGCTGGCCGAGTATATCATCAGCGAAGGGAAGGCGGACATGGTCTCTGTGGGCAGGGGGTTGATCGCTGACCCGGAATGGATAAAAAAGACCGAGCAAAAGGACTACGCGGCCATCAGGAAGTGCCTTGGCTGCAACGAGGGGTGCATCCGCAGGCTTCATGAGGCCAAAAAGATAACGTGCGCCATCAATGCGGCGGCTGGCCGCGAGGCGGCGTTCAGGGAAGGACTGAAACAGGCGGCTGTTGCCAAAAAGGTGGCTGTGGCGGGTGGTGGCCCGGCCGGCATGGAGGCGGCGCGGGTGGCAGCGCTCAGGGGTCACCGGGTGACCCTCTATGAACAGCAGGACTCGCTGGGAGGGCTGCTGAAACTTGCCGCTATCCCGCCCCGGCGCGGCGATATCAGCAACCTGATAGAGTATTACCAGAACATGCTGCCCAGGCTGGGGGTAGAGATCAGGCTCAACGAGCGGTTTACCCCCCAACAGGCCGGCAAGCTGAAACCGGATGCCGTGGTCCTGGCCACCGGCGGAAAGGTCAACCGCCCGCCGGTCCCCGGCCTGGAACTGCCGCATGTAGTTTGGGCCTATGATATCATCAAAGGCGCAAAAAAAGCCGGTCAAAACTGCGTTGTTGTAGGCGGCGGGCTGGTGGGCATAGAAACGGCGGAAATCCTGGCGGAACAGGGCAAACGCGTTATGCTGATCGAGATGTTCGATATTAATCTCGATGCCCCGCGTTCGGATATAGTATATTACACTGACCGGCTGGAAGAACTGCAGGTGGAGCTGCATCCCAAGACCAGGCTGGTGGAAATAAACGAAACGGGTCTGCTGGTGGAGGAAAAGGGCTGGAAGAAAATGATCATCGATGTGGACACTGTGGTTATGGCGACCGGCCTGAAGCCCGATCCCGAACTGGCGCAAGAGTTTCGCCGCGTGGTTCCGGAGGTTTATGTGGTGGGGGATTGCCAGGTGCCGGGGAAAATCATCAACGCGGTTCATGCCGCCGCGGAAATAGCCTTGACTCTATGAGCGAGATGGATTACTATCATCAGTGTCAAGGAAAATATTGCTGGCAGCGCAAGGAGAGAAAGAATAGCATGCACCTTTTCAACCGGATGAAAAGCTTCAGCACTGAGCAGGTTGGAGATGACCTGCGCATCCAAGGGACGTTGATCGATTCCATCCATGAAATGGTCCTGGAGCTTATCGTGGGACTGGATGACAGCGTGATCAAGAAGGTCAAATTTGAGGTGCTCAAGACCGGGCACACGTTAATATGCAAGGAATTGGAAGCCAAGGCCAAGAGCCTGGAAGGCTGCGTGATCGGACCAGGTATTGCCAAAACGATCAAAGAGAAGACGGGTGGCGGCGAGGGCTGCCACCATCTTGTTGACTTGTTGCTGGAGGGCGTCAAGATGTTCAAGCAGGGCCAGTACCGCGTCATCTACTACCGGGAGAAAGACGAGAAGAAACGCAGGGAAATTTACTGGAACTTGCTGCGCGGGACCTGTTTCTATTACACGCATGGCCTAGAAGAAAAGTACAGAGAACTAGACAACAAATGAATTACATCTACGTCGAATCTTTTGCCGATCCGGGAGGGGAGCCAGGCATGGCCTATGCAGACCTGCAGGACTTTTTGCAGGCGTTGGAAGAGAGGGGCTTGCTGAAGAGAATTGATGCAGAGGTAAGCCCCCTGTTGGAAGTGACTGAAATATCGGACCAGGTGTTGAAAAAAGGAGGTCCGGTGTTGTATTTTTCCAGGGTGAAGGGTTCTCCCTATCCGCTGGTGACCAACCTGTTCGGCACTGAAGAGAGGATGTGCATGGCCCTGGGGGTGAAAACCCTGGATGAGGTGGCAGAAAGGATTCGGGAGTACCTTGAGCTGCCGTTTGCCGCAACCGGCGGCTGGATGGAAAGGCTGAAGGCCGTCCCCAAGGCAGCGGAGGCAGTAAAATTTCTGCCCCGTACGGTCAAAAACGCTCCCTGCCAGGAAGTGGTGGAGACCGACCCTGACCTTTTCTCGCTTCCCGTACTGCAGTGCTGGCCGCTTGACGGGGGACGGTTTATCACCCTGCCGCTGGTGTTCACTAAGGATGTCCGGACCGGGCGCCGCAACTGCGGCATGTACCGGATGCAGGTATACGACTCCAAGACTACAGGTATGCATTGGCACCTACACAAGGACGGCGCGCGCCATATGCGCGGCGCCTTGGATGAAGGGAAACGCCTGGAAGTGGCCGTGGTGTTGGGGACTGACCCCGCCACCATCTATGCGGCGACCGCTCCCCTCCCCAGGGACGTGGATGAAATGGTCTTCGCCTCGTTCTTGAGGAGGGAGCCGGTGGAAATGGTGAAATGCAAGACTGTTGACCTGGAAGTGCCGGCCCGGGCCGAGTTTGTCCTTGAAGGCTATGTGGAACCCGGGGAGTTGAGGAAAGAGGGGCCGTTCGGGGACCACACCGGCTTTTATTCGCCGGCGGACAATTACCCTGTCTTTCACTTGACCTGCCTGACCCGCAGGAAAAACCCGGTTTACCCCTCCACGATCGTGGGACGGCCACCGATGGAGGACGCGTTTCTGGGAAAGGCCACCGAACGGATATTCCTGCCGTTGCTGCAGATGTTGCTTCCTGAGATTGTCGACATGCACTTCCCGCCGGAGGGGGTTTTCCACAACTGTCTGGTGGTTTCGATTAAAAAGAGTTACCCCGGACAGGCCAGGAAAGTCATGCAGGCCCTGTGGGGTATGGATCAGATGATGTTTACCAAGCTGATCATCGTTGTGGACGAGCACGTTGACGTCCAAGACATGTCAGCGGTTTGGTGGCGCGTCTTCAGCAATATCGATGCCAGGCGCGACGTGACGATTGTCGAAGGGCCGCTGGACGCCCTGGACCACGCTTCACCCTTGCCTGTTTACGGCAGCAAGATGGGGATCGACGCTACCAGGAAACTCCCGGAGGAAGGCCATGGCCGGGAGTGGCCGCAGGAAGTTGAAATGACCAGCGAGGTCAGGGAAATGGTGGCCAGGAGATGGCGGGAGTATGGCTTTGATCCTGAAAAAGATTAAACTGCTGGGGGAACTGATCAAATACGAACACACGGTTTTCGCCCTGCCGTTTGCTTACCTGGGAGCCATACTGGCCCAAAAGGCCATACCCTCCTGGTGGCATCTGTTCTGGATAACTATGGCCATGGCCGCTGCCCGCAGCGCCGCGATGGGCTTAAACAGGGTCATCGACCGGCACCTTGATGCTGCCAACCCGCGGACCGCCGGCCGGCATCTGCCACGCGGCCTTATATCGGTTATAGAGGTCAAGGTGTTCATCGTTTTTTCGCTGGCGGTCTTTGTATGCTGCGTGTATGTACTCAGCCCCCGGCACCTTGTTTACACGCCGGTGATCATGCTCTTCCTGGTCGGTTATTCATATACGAAACGATTCACCTGCCTGTCCCACCTAATTCTGGGGGTAACGGACGGGTTCGCTCCCATGGGTGGCTGGATAGCAATAACACGCTCGATGGATTTAACGGCATTTGTGCTGGGAGCGATTGTCGCTTTTTGGGTAGCGGGCTTCGATATCATTTATGCGACGCTGGACCTCGATTTTGATCGGCAATATGGCCTGTATTCGCTGCCGCTCAACTTCGGGTTGAAAAACGCCTTGCTGGTCTCCAGGGTCCTTCATGCTCTGAGCGTTCTTTTGCTGCTGTTTGTCTTTTTCTTGTTGGGTCTGGGCCGCTGGTTCTTAGCAGGGGTCGCGGTCATGGCGGTCCTTTTGGTCTATGAGCATTCCATAATCTCACCGCACGACTTAAGCAGGGTTAACACGGCCTTTTTCAACGTCAATGGGCTGATCAGCATTTTGCTGCTGGCCTTTACCATACTTGACGTGACACTTTAGGCGGCAACACCAGGGATGAGATTAGGACTCACATCGGACAAGGAGAAAGGCGGCGGCCATGGCTTCTAAAGAGGGAGTGCAATTTGAGGGGAAAGAACAGTATGTGAAGGGGGTTTTTGCCGCTATAGCGCCGGTTTATGACCGGATGAACATAATGATGACCATAGGTCTGGTCAAGGGGTGGCGGAGATTTGCGCTGGAAAAGTGCGGCCTGAAGCCCGGCTGGACAGTGCTCGACGTCGGGACGGGGACGGGGGAGATGGCGTTGCAGGCGCTGCCAAAGGTGGTGCCGGCAGGAAAAGTGTTCGGAGTGGACCTGTCGGAAGAGATGCTGGGCATTGCCAGGAAAAAACTGGAGGGCATCCGCTCCAAGAGCGGGGTTGTTCCGCCGGTTTTCTTCGTAACAGGAGATGCCCTGGCCCTGCCGTTTCCGGACCGCATGTTCGACTGCGCGGTAACGGCGTTCACCCTCCGCAACGTGGCCGGCGTTTTGCCGGCGGTAAGCGAAATGGCTAGGGTCTGTAAAAGCGGAGGCCGGGTTGTTTGCCTGGAGATCTCGGAGCCTGTGAACCCGCTGCTGAGAACAGGCTTCAGGCTGTATTTCAACCGCCTGATCCCGCTGCTCGGCCGGCTGGCAGGCAAGGGGCAACGGATTCTGGGAAGACCGCCCGCTTATGAATGGCTGGCTCAGTCCTTGAGGGATTTTCCCCAGCGGGAAGAAATGGCTGTCATTTTCAGCGAGGCGGGCCTGATCCATCCCCGGTTTTACCCCTTGAGCGGGGGCATCGTCACGGTGTATGTGGGGGAAAAGGTTTGAACCGGTGAGCCTCTATATCTAATGATCTAATGCAAAAGCAAGACAGCCAATGCCGCGTACCGCAATGAAATCGAATTGAGGAAAAAATAAATGAAGACAAAGGCAGTAAGAGGAGTTGATGTATAATGTCAGCTCCTCTTTTTGTTTTGCCCTGTAAGATTGGCGCGGGTTCAACTTCAGCCGATCAGGTAAAGCAGTCTCATGGCGTTAAGCTGGTGCTCAATCAGGCAGTTGAAAATGGGATCGCGATAGCAGGTCACGGCTGCCAGGTACATGTCCTTAAGGAGCCGTATGACCTGGGTTTCTTCTTTGAAAGCGTAGCGCGCCGCATCGATAAAATTTGTGAATACCGGCACTTCTTCGGCTGCTTCTCCATATGGAGGCATCTTGACGCCTTCCATTTCAAAGTAGAGGTCTTCCAGCCTGGCGAGGGTGTTTTTCACCGCCAACAGGTTCATTTCCACCATCCGCCTGGCGTCTTCGGTAGGGGCGTTCTGATGCATGTAACCGTACACCAGCACCAGCTCGGCCAGTTCCATAACCAGAGACTTCACCGTATTTTGCATTATGGCCATCTTGCCTCAACTCCTTCCTGATTATTCAATACTAATAAATACTAATAATTCAAGATATAAATATCCAGCAGGACATGTCGCATCTCATCCTGGCCCGTTTGGAAGAGGATGTCGCGATAAACGGGATTGTCAGTCATCAGGTACATGTTTTTGTATTTGCGGACATCGGCGTATTCGTCAACAAGCTGGCTCTGTAAAAGCCCGATAAAGGTTTCCGCGGTCTGCGGGGTCTCCGTTGCAGCATTGCCCGGCGGCCTTTTTCCTGTCAACTGTTCATAGATGCAGGCGAAAGCTTCCGCATGGCCGGCTTCATCCTGGGCGTTCATGTATACTATACGCCTGGCTTCTTCCGACGGGGCCAGGCCGGTCATTTTCAGGTAGCGCCGGTTTGCTTCCAGTTCGTCGTAGCATGACTCCAGGACAAGCTGTGTAAATTTTTGGCGGTCCATGTACACGGAATCCATTCTTGTCCTCCCCATTCCAGTTATCAGTATGTTTATACTTTTACTTTATGCTGGGTTTGAAGCAAGGGTGACAGGCATAAAATATACTTCGGCGTAAGAAAATAATAAAAAAGAAAAGATTGGTGACATATGCCGGCCCCAACAGAAAAGGGAACAAACGAGACGGCCGATAGACCGCCGGGACCGAAATGGAGGCAGCGGCGGGAAAGAGGACGGGATATTCAAGGCCCTCAAATCAGTGGCGGCCCGCTGGCTGGTTTTCCGGGAGGAAGAACCGCGCGACAATTTTGTCCTGCTGGACCACAAGCAGGGCGACCGAGAGCAGCAAGGCCGAAATAGCCGGAAAAGCGGCGGCGATGAGGCTGTCCCCAGAACGCGCATTAGCAAAAAACCAAGACCGATCAGGCGCAAGAAGGAACATGGGAAAGCAAGCAATCCCGGGGAAGACGAGGAGGGCTTCTATACTAAGCTGCTGGTGGACCCGCGGTTGCAAACGAATAAGGATTACATCGAAACAATATACTCTCTCCCCAAGAACCAGGATATTATCGTCCGCGATTTCACCATTTCCCTGGAGCCTCCCGTTCAGGCCTTCGCCGTATTCATCGAGGGTATCTCCGACCGGGTAACGGTCAACGAAAGCGTGCTTAAACCGCTGATGCTCCTGTCGGGCAAACGGCCGGTGACCGAGCCTGCAAAACTGGCCGAGTACCTGAAAAAGCATGTCGTTTACGGAAACCAGGTCGACGTACAGGATAAGTTCGAAGACATCATCGAAAAAATAAACTATGGGGGTACGGCCGTTTTCCTGGACGGGTCGCCGTATTGCCTGACCATCGAATCAAAAGGCTGGGAAAAGCGCCCGGTGGGTAAACCCGTTACTGAGCAGGTCATCCGCGGCCCGCACGAGGCCTTTGTCGAAACTCTGCGCAGCAATACCGGCCTGATCCGTAAGGCCATCCGCAACCCGCGGCTGATAACCGAGATATTCAAAATCGGGGTCAGGAATAAGACGGATGTGGCCATCATGTACCTGGACAACCTTGCCAACCCTTCCCTGGTGGAAGAAGTCCGGCGGAGGATAAACTCCGTCGATACGGATTATGTGAGCGAATCCGGGATATTGGAACAGTTCATCGAGGACAATCCCTTCATGCCTGTCCCGCAAGTGATTTCCACCGAGCGGCCCGATCGGGTTATTTCGTTCATCATGGACGGGAAGGTGGCTATCCTGATGGACGGCAATCCCAATGTGCTGGTTGTTCCCACCACCTTTTTTTCCCTCCTCCACAGCCCTGAAGACTATTACCTGCGGCTGCCATACGGCAATTTCATTCGTCTGTTGCGCGTGGCGGCCATGTTTATCGCCTTTGTTACCCCCGCCTTCTACGTGGCCATTACCACTTTTCATCAGGAGATGATTCCCACTGATCTGATCCTGGTCATCGCTTCCTCCCGGGAAACGGTTCCTTTTCCCACCGTCATCGAGGTGTTCTTCATGGAGTTTGCCTTTGAAATGATCAGGGAAGCCGGCGTGCGCGTGCCGGGTGTCATCGGCAACACCCTGGGTATTGTGGGCGCCTTGATCCTCGGGCAAGCCGCAGTGCAGGCAGGTATAGTAAGCCCGATCCTCATTATTGTCGTAGCTCTTACCGGGCTTGCTTCCTTTGCCATACCTAATTATTCTATGTCTTTTGCCTTCCGCGGGGTGCGGTTCATATTTACGGCTTTGGCCGCCGTGTTCGGTTTTTTTGGGGTTTCGGCCGGTCTGTTTGTGCTTATGACCTCCATGACGGGCATGAAATCATTCGGCGTGCCGATCCTTTCGCCCATCGGCCCGCGCACCAAGTCCGGCCCGGACATTTTGCTGCGCGGGCCGGTCTGGTCGATGGAAGAAAGACCAGACTTCATCAATGCCCGGGAAATGAGAAGGCAACCCGACATCAGCCGCGGCTGGATAAAAAGCAGCCCGCAGGAACCAGAACCAGGAGGTGGGGACAATCAGCAAACGTGAATCTTTGACGTTCCTGGGGCCCTCCGAAGCGCTGGCCATGGTAATGATCTACATGGGGGCCAAGGCCTTTTTGGGTTATCCCCGCCTGATGGCTTATCAGGGACTCAATGCCGGGTGGCTGCTCACAGTTCTTGGCGGCCTAACGGCGGCAGCGTTTTGGCTCGCGGTTTCGGCGTTGCTGGCCCGTTTTCCGGGGAAGTCGATTGTGGAGATAAATGAAATAATCCTTGGGCGCCCACTGGGGCTGGGCTTAAATGCGCTTATCCTTGTTTATTTGGTCTTCAGCTCTGGCGTTTTCCTGCGGCAGTTCAGCGAATCCGTAATCATCACGGCCTTGCCGGATTCTCCCCTGAGTTCTCTGGCCGGTCTCTTTCTTCTCACCGTTCTGATTGCCGCATATTTTGGGCTGGAATCGATCAGCAGGAATTCCCATATCGCCCTGCCCTTTATCCTGATCGGGGTGGCTGCAGTGCTGGTGTCGCTGTATACCTTCTGGGACGCGAAGGAACTTTTACCTATCCTGGGAGCTGGGGCGGGCCCTGTCCTTGTTCACGGTTTGCTGGGCTCTTCTGCCTATGGCGAAGTGCTGCTTCTGGCGATCCTGGCGCCGTTTTTTTCTTTCGGGGCAAATACCATAAGGAAAGTGGGATTGATCGGCATCGGCGTGGTCATGCTTTATTTCGCAGCCATAACTGCCGTCTACTTGATGGTCATACCGATACCGGGGGCGACGGAAACCCTAGCACCTTTCTATCAGCTTTCGCGCACAATTTATGTAGGGCGCTATTATCAGCGGCTGGAATCGGTGTTCGTCCTTTTCTGGACTTACACCGCCTTTCTCCAGCTAGCCATCGGCCTGATAGTAACCGCCCTGGCCGCGCAGGCAACCTTGAAGCTTCCTTATTACCGGCCGCTTCTTCCCGCCCTGGCCGTCCTGTTCCTCAGCCTGGCCCTGACTCCTGCCAGCCTGATGGAGAATACTATTATTGAAGAATACCAGCTGCTTTACGGCGGCCTGTTTCTTTTCCTGGTTCCTTTCGGCGTCTGGGCGTTGGCAGCATTAAAGGAGAAGGCTGAGAAACAATGAAGGGTAACGGCGCGAGAACGGTTTTCGCTATGCTTGGCCTGTGCCTGGTCCTGCTTCCGGGCTGCTGGGGAGCAAGGGAAACGGACGAGCTGGCCTATATTCTGACTTTGGGTATCGATAAAGGGAGGGAAAACGTCATTAATGTGACTTTCCAGATGGCTTTGCCGCGAGGCAAGGACGAAAAGGGAGGCGGGGGAGAAGGTGGCGGAGAGAAAGAAAAGACCACGGAAACGGTATCGGTGGAAGCTGCTTCCATTTTCGGGGCGCTCCAGCTTGCCAGCGCTTTCAGTGCGCGTGAACCTACACTGATTCACAACAGGACGGTGGTCGTTTCCGAAGAAATCGCCAGGGAAGGGCTGGCCAAATATATCAACCCTTTGTTGCGCAGCCGGGAGATCCGCCGCAATACATTCATTGTGGTTACGCCGGGTAAGGCGAGGGACTTTATCGAAAAAAACCTGCCGCCCTCGGAAAAAAACCCTGCCCGTCAGTTTGAATTGGCATTTAGCGCAGCGGAGTATACCGGACTGATGATGGATTCAATCATCAACGAGTTCAGCGAGGATATAAAGTCGCCCGGGTGCGAGGCGGTAACGGCCCTGGTGAATGTGAACGAAGGCCGGCCTGGCCGCGAAAGCGGACTGGCTGCTGGCGAAAAAGCAGGCCTTGAGGCTGCTTTCCTGCCGGGAGAAATCGCCCGCGTAGGCGGGAACAAGATCGACATCATCGGGTTGGCGGTTTTCAGGGGGGACCGGCTGGCAGGTTATCTCAACGGTTCAGAAACCCGTTATTACCAAATGGCCAGCGGGAAGTTCAGAAGCGCCATTATCACCTTTCCGGACCCAGAAAACCCGGAGAAGGACATAATTGCGATGAAGCTGAGAAAGGGTCGGCCCCCCCTTGTCAGGGTGGACCTTGGCGGCCCGGTACCCAAGATAGACGTGGATGTTATTCTGGAAGGCGAAATACTCAGCATCCAGAGCGGTATAAATTACGAACTGGGGGAAAAGGAGAGGCAACTCGGGGATTACCTGGAAGGCTATATAACCGGAGAAATAAACAAGGTGATTGAAAAAACTCAACAGGAGTTCCAAAGCGACATTTTCGGCTTTGGCGATTTTACGCGCCGGTTTTTCTGGACGTGGCGGGAATGGCAGGATTTCCGCTGGCTGGATAAATACCCAAAAGCAAATATTAGAGCGAAAACCAACCTGATAATACGACGGACGGGATTGATGGTCCGCACCATACCGGTCAAGGGCCTGCCGGAAGGAGAAAAAGGCAAATGAATAACTCGGCATATGATTATTTTCTCTGGCTGGCCGCTTTAATGGTCGGGTTTTACACCATGACATACGCCCGGTGGCTGTGGCGCAAAAAAAACAGGCGGGGGGCGGTGGGGACGGCTGTCCTGGCTTTACTGGCAGCATTATATCCTGGTTTTGTTTTATTTGTCTTGTTTTAAACCAAAAAAATATAGACAAATAGAAAAAAAGGGATTATAATTAAATCAGGCTGGGGCAAAACTCGGTGGAGTTGCCCGGTCGCGGACATCTGCAGTGATATGGAATACCCATATCAGAGACGCAGGGTGTAAATCTTAACGGTTGGATTTACAAGCCTGCGATTTTGTTTTTTTGGCATAGATTGAATACTCAAGAAAAAAAGAAACAATCAACAATACAGAAACAATATTAAATTGGAGGGTACAAGGCCAAACCCGGGCGAATGCCCGGGTTTGGCCTTTGGCGTAATTCGGCGGCGCAGGATTTAACCACAAAACTCACAAAACGGAAATAAAAAAAGCGCTCCAGTTGCTGGAGCCGAAAAAATATAACATTAAATTGGAGGGTATATAAATAAAATAACACATTTGCCAGCAAGAAACAAGAACCAAAATGGAGTGCGACTTAACAAAAAGACCCGGCAAAACATATCATATAGCGCAAGAATACCGTAAAAGGAGTTGTGTTCTGTGCAGTATATAGTTCAACCGGGAGACACATTGTATCTCATCGCCCAAAAGTTCGGCGTTTCTGTCGAGGCCCTTGTCCAGGCCAACAACATCACTAACCCGAATCTGATATTCACCGGCCAGGTATTAACCATTCCAAAAGAAACAGTTCCTTCTCCCCCGCCCCCTTCACCCGCCCCGGCCCCTCCTCCCTCTGCGGCGGCATGCCCCACGCTTAGCAGAGGTTCAAGAGGACCGGCGGTAAGAAGGCTGCAGACGCTGCTGGCCAGCAAGGGGTTCAGCCTGGGACCCATCGACGGCATTTTCGGCAGCAAAACAGAGGCTGCCGTGAAAAGTTTTCAGTCTCAGGCAGGCCTTCCGGCCACCGGGATTGTCGATATCGCCACCTGGACGGCATTGGGGGTAAGCTGCGGGGCCGTACCGCCATTTCCGCCGGCCGGGGAACTGCCTCAGCAACATTTCTGTCCTATTCTCAGGCTGGGTGCCACAGGGCCCGCCGTGAGACTGCTGCAAAGGCTATTGAGAGAAAAAGGGTTTTATCGAGGACCTATTGACGGCGATTTCGGAGGCAGGACCCAGCAGGCGGTGCGCGAGTTTCAGCGCCGGCAAGGGCTTGCGGTTACCGGAGTTGTCAATGCAGCCACCTGGCAGGCGCTGGGTGTTGAATGCAACAAGGAGCCGCGGCCGCCGGCCGGGACTCCAATTGCCACAACGGTGGCCAGAGGCATCAGGCATATCCTGTATACGGACAGGGGGAGTTACGGGCGGGGGGAAAAGGTCGCAATTACTTTGGTTAAAACCAACGTTTCGGATGATGAGATAACACTTCGCTACAGTAGCAGCCAGATAATTGAAATAACCATTACCAACGCTTTCGGCGCTGTTGTTTGGAAATACTCGGAAGGCCGCCGGTTTCCACAATTCAGCAGGCTCATCACCATCTATCCTGGCGGGACCCAGGTTATTAATGAGGAATGGAACCAGCGCAGCAATGCCGGCGTCCAGGTGCCCCCCGGCACGTATACCGTTACGGTGGAAAACCTGGCCACCAATGCCAGCCTGTCGGTGCAGATTTCAGTTCGCTAGTATGGCGCAGCGCCCTGATCAGAGGGCGCCGTTTATTGGTCGGGTGTATAGACGCATACGTAGTTCTTACCATAGTCCTTCGCCCGGTACATGGCTTCATCGGCCTTTTTGAGCATGTCGTCTTCGTTGGAGGCGTCTTCCGGGAAAGAGGCGATGCCCAGAGACAGACTGATGTGGGGATAAACCAGCAGTTTGGGGTTGGTCAGGACATTGTTTCGTATCCGCTCGGCAATGGTTTTGGCGGTATCTTTACCGGATTGGGGAAGGATGACCGCAAACTCGTCCCCGCCGTAACGGGCCACCACATCGGAACCCCGTGTGCATTCCTTAAGTATGGAGGCGATCACCTTAAGGACATAATCGCCGTGGTGATGTCCCTGGGTGTCGTTCAGGAGTTTGAAGTTGTCAACATCAAGCAAGATCAAGGAAAACGGCACGCGTGTTCGCACCATCCTGGACAGGATGTGATTGAAGTAACGCCGGTTGTGAATCTTGGTGAGGGTGTCCTGGTTGGCCTGCTGGAAATAGCTGTTATGCACGAAATTGACCAGGAATTGCGTAAAAAACGCCGTAATGAAAAAAACCATTATCTGGACAATGCACGGCAGGAGGGGCAAGCCTTTATGGGTCGTGATTGCCAGGTAAAGAGAGCTGGCCGCCAGTGTCCCCAAAAACGTGTAAAACGGCCTGGCCTGGAACGAAAGAGCGATAACCGGCAGCAGGTATAAGCCGGCGAGAGGGTAAACATATTTGGAGTTGTAAATTATAAACAAGGTGATTAAGGCAAAGTCGGCCAACAAGGGGATAGGTATTATGACGGTGAGAAAATCGTTGACCCTGGGCAATAGAAAAAGCATTGCGCTGTAGATGAAGGCAACAGCAGCGAGGTAAATGTCGGCAGCGGGCAGAGCGGCTTCCATCAACAAAAAGCACGGCAAAAACAGGACACAGACCATCAACCGTAGGAAAGCAGTGTTGCAGCGACCTTGTCTGGGAAGGAATAAAGGCATACTCGGTTCCCCCTTATTCCCCAAAAGAGTCTAAATATTTTATTCGTGATCGAAATGCCTTTTACCTCTTATGCGAGTGATTTTTTTTGCGGGTTTGTGGGAGCTTTCGGCGGTTTTAGGTGTTTGCGGCGGCATTTGATGGTATAATAAATAATCATTTGAGCAACAGATAAGACCGGGGTGAGAAGCATGAACACTGCCAAAATTGCGCGCGTTGCCGTGATCGCCGCCTTGTATGCAGCGGTAACAGTCATTCTTGCGCCGATCAGCTACGGGATGGTGCAGGTCCGTGTTTCGGAGGCGCTTACCGTGCTCCCGTTCATTTTTCCGGAGAGTGTCCCGGGGCTGTTTTTGGGCTGTCTTATCGCCAATACATACGGCGGTTTGGGAATGATTGACATCGTTTTTGGGAGCCTGGCAACCCTGGTGGCAGGGTACCTGACCAGCAGGATGCCTTCGCTTTTTCTGGCGCCGCTGCCGCCGGTGGTGTTGAATGCGGTGGTAGTTGGGTTCATCCTGAAATACGCGCTGGGAACCCCTCTTTTGTTGAGTATGCTGTATGTAGGGGCGGGAGAATTTGTTTCCTGCTATCTCCTCGGGCTTCCGCTGCTTTACTGGCTTAAGCGTTACGACTGGGGCAGAAATTAGCATAACGTTTAGCATAAAGCTAAGAAGATCTTAAGTAAAGGTTATAAAGGCGGGAAGGTGTCCTGGTGATGAAGAACGCAAATGATTTCAGGCGCTACCAGCGCCAGATCATGCTCCCGCAGATCGGGGAGGAAGGGCAGGAGAAGCTTTTTTCGGCCAAAGTTCTGGTGGTGGGAGTGGGAGGCCTGGGGTCGCCGGTCCTCTATTACCTGGCGGCTGCAGGTGTCGGCACCCTGGGCATGGTGGATGCCGATGCAGTGGACGCGACCAACCTCCAGCGCCAGGTGCTGCACTGGGAAAGGGACCTGCTCAAGCCCAAGGTGCTTTCGGCCCTGGAGAAGTTACAGGAGTTCAATTCTTCACTCAATTACGACGTTTATTCCTGCTCCTTTGACCTGGAGACGGGACGGCAGTTGATCCCACGCTACGATCTGGTAGTGGCGGCGGTGGACAACAGGGAATCCCGCCGGGTGATCAACCAGGTCTGTTTTGAAACCAACCGTCCCTGGGTGGAGGGGGCTGTGGGGCAATTCACAGGCGTGGTGACGGTGTTCAAACCGCCGGGCGGGCCGTGTTACCGTTGCCTGTATCGCGATGTGCAGGGAGCTGAGGAGAACAGACCGCCGGGCCTGTTGGGCACACTGGCCGGCGTAATTGGTGTTCTTCAGGCCCAGGAAGCGTTAAAGATCATTCTCAATATCGGCAGGCCGCTGGTGGGCAGGCTCTTGATTTATGATTCCCTGGAGGCGCGGTTTGATCTTGTGGAAATCCGGCCGGATCCCAATTGCCCTATTTGCGGCGTGAAGTAATCGTGCTATAATAAATTGCGGATCGATATTTTCTCCGATTCTGTCATCCTAAAACCGGCTTGGTCATGGGGACAGAACAACGGGCACCCGGAGAAATCCGGTTGCCTCCCGCGCTTGGAAAGGAGAAGGATGCATCGAACAGGCCAGTTTTTCCGGAGCGGGGAAAATTGGCCTGTTTTGTATATGCAGGGAAACTACGGTAAGCAAGGATGGATGCCAATGCGGTTGTACCACGTCAGCTCACCTCAGGAGGTATGGCGGGCCATCAAGGAAAATTTTTCAACCCTGCCTGCCGAGGTAATAGACCTGGAGCAGGCCGGGGGGAGGGTGTGCGCGGAAGACATCGTTGCCCCGGAAGATGTACCGGGGTTTAACCGATCAACAGTTGACGGCTATGCGGTCCGGGCTGTTGAGACTTTTGGCGCCGGCGATGCTATTCCGGCCATGCTAAAGCTGGCCGGAGAAGTTCACATGGGAGAAACCGCACCGGAACTCCCCCCTGGGGGCTGCGTTTACGTTCCTACCGGAGGAATGCTTCCAGAGGGTGCCGATGCCGTGGTGATGCTGGAGGACACCGAACCGCTGGACGATCTGGTAAACCTTTACCGGCAGGTTGCGCCGGGAGAGAACATCATCCGCCGGGGAGAAGACATTGCGGCAGGCTCCGTGGTTATTGAAAAGGGACGGCGGCTGCGGGCGCCGGAAATCGGGCTGCTGGCTTCGCTGGGCATAACTTCGCTCGCCGTTACCAGAAGACCGCTGGTGGGTATAATTTCGACAGGCGATGAGATTGTCCCGTACGAAACCAAGGTGTTGGCTCCCGGCCGGGTGAGGGATTGCAACGCGCCGGCCTTGGGAGAGATGGCCAGGCAGAAAGGGGCCCGCGTCATTTACGGCGGGATCCTGAACGACGCGCTGCCGGCTTTCCGTGAAGGGCTAAATGCCCTTCTCGGCCAGGTCGATTTTTTGGTTTTATCCGGCGGCAGTTCAGTCGGGACACACGATTTTACGGCCCAGGCCTTAAGGGAACTGGGCAGAGGGGAACTGTTGGTGGAGGGGGTGTCCGTCCAGCCCGGCAAGCCAACCCTGTTGGCCAGCTGCCAGGGCAAACCGGTGTTGGGGCTGCCGGGACACCCGATTTCAGCGCTGAATATTTTCAGCCTGTTTGGATTCAGCATTCTCGACAGGTTATCAGGATACGGGGGAGAAAGGTTCCAACCGGTCGTCAGGGCCCGGCTGTCGCGCAATATACCATCGCGGGCTGGCCGGACGGACTACGTTCGGGTCAGGCTGGAGCAGAAGAACGGTGCGGTATACGCCACGCCGGTTTTTGGGCGTTCCGGTTTGCTGCGCACCATGGCCGAGGCCCACGGCCTGGTTGCGGTCCCCGCCGAGAGCGAGGGACTGCCGGCCGGAAAAGACGTGGAGGTAATCGTTTGGGAGTGAAGGGGGCTGGGGGAATGAGAAAAATTTATTTGGAGAGCCGGACGCGCCAGGAAGCGAAAAAAATACTGCTGGAAAGGGTTTCTTTTAAGACCAGGGCGGAAATTGTTCCGGTCCAGGAAGCCCTGGGGCGCGTAACGGCCCGACCTGTATTTGCCAGCAACTCGCTGCCTATGTATCCCGTTGCGGCCATGGACGGGATTGCCGTGAAGGCAGAGAAGACTTTCGGGGCCAGCGACCAGAATCCACTTGTTTTGCAGGAAATAGAAGACTACCTTCCAGTTGACACCGGAGATCTGTTGCCAGAAGGTTTTGACGCGGTTATCAAAATCGAGGAGGTGCAGCCGCTCGATAAGGGCTGCGTGGAGATCATCGCGCCGGTGGCGCCGGGGCAGCACGTCAGGCCGGTCGGGGAGGATGTGGTGGCGGGCGAGATAATCGTTCCGGCTTACCACCTGCTGACACCGCCGGATCTGGGAGCGATCCTGGCCGGGGGCGCAACAAGCGTCGAAGTATTGGCCAAACCGCGAGTTATCGTTATTCCTACCGGCGATGAACTGGTTCCGCCTGGGATTTGCCCTCAAACAGGGCAAATAACCGAATTCAACGGGGCGGTTTTGGCCGCATACTTGCGCGAATGGGGTGCCGATCCGGTTATCCATGAGATTGTGAAGGACAGGTTTGACGAACTGCGGCAGGCGTTGGAAGAATCACTGGAGAAAGCCGACCTGGTCGTAATCAACGCCGGTTCGTCTGCGGGCCGGGACGACTATACAGCCCGTGTTCTGGAATGCCTTGGCGAAGTGCTGGTTCACGGCATCGCTACTCGACCGGGCAAACCGGCCATATTGGGATTGGTACAGGGGAAACCCGTGCTGGGAATACCGGGGTATCCGGTTTCCGCTTACCTGGCCATGGAATGGTTTGCCCGCCCGCTGGTCTGCAAATACCTGCACCAGCCTGAACCTGAACGCCAGAAGATCAGGGCGCGGCTGGGACGGCGGGTTGTTTCCGAACTGGGGAGCGAGGAATTCGTCCGGATGACGGTGGGGTATGTGAAGGGCAGGTATGTTGCCAATCCGCTCAGCAGGGGAGCTGGGGTTACTATGTCCATGGTGAGGGCCGACGGGCTTTTGGTCGTTCCCGGCGATTCTCTGGGTTATGAGGAAGGCCGTGAAGTAGAAATCGAGCTGTACCGGCCTGAGCGCGATATAAGAAACACCCTGGTGGCAGCGGGAAGCCACGACTTGGCGCTTGACCTTTTGGCCACGGCCATTAAGAAAATTGACCCGGCGCTTCGCCTTTCATCCTCGCATCTGGGAAGCATGGGCGGGATCATGGCCATTAAAAAGGGAGAAGCGCATTTTGCCGGCATCCACCTTTTCGACAGCGAGTCCGGCGAGTACAACCTTCCCTTTGTCCGGAAATATCTAGCCGGCGAAGAGGTTGTGCTCCTTACCCTGGCGTATCGCCTGCAGGGCTGGATCGTGGAAAAAGGGAACCCGCTGGGTATAAAAGGGATGAGAGATATTGTCGAACAAAAGGCGTTGTTTATAAACAGGCAAAAAGGGGCCGGCACCCGCCTGCTTTTCGATTACCTGCTGGAGCGTGACGGTCTAAAACCTGCGGATGTTTACGGGTATAATCGCGAGGAATACTCCCATCTGAACGTGGCGGCAGCTGTGGCGGCAGGCGCTGCGCAGGTCGGTCTGGGCATACTTTCTGCGGCCAGGGCCTACGACCTTGATTTTGTGCCGGTGGAAGAAGAGAGATATGACCTGCTTATGCCCAGGGAGTTTTACGAATCGGAGCGGGGGAAGGCGCTCCTGGAAACAGTGGCCGATCCTGTTTTTAAGGAAGAGGTGGAAGCCCTGGGAGGATACAGCATGCGAGACGCGGGGAAAGTGCTGTATCCGTCCGCGGCCAGTTCAAGTTAAAACAATTTGATTTCAGGATCTGAAAGCGAGAGGTGAAGATGGTCCTGTTCGAATCGCTCCGGGCAGCCCTGGCGCTTATCTTGTCGGGGGACGCTGAATTGTATGGCATCATCGCCCGATCCCTTTATGTTTCGCTTACCGCCGTTGGCCTGGCTTCGCTGGTGGGAATACCGGCCGGGATTATGCTGGGCCTTGTAGATTTCAGAGGCAGAGACACCGTGCTGAAGCTGGTTTACGTGTGCATGGGGCTGCCGCCAGTATTTGTGGGGTTGCTGGTCTTTTTGCTTCTTTCCCGGAGCGGGCCGGTCGCCACGGTCATCTATATCCTGTTCACCCCGCAGGCCATGATCCTGGCCCAGTTTATCCTGGCGGTGCCGATAGCAACCGGTCTGACGGTGCACGCCGTGGAAGAGCGCGCCGCTCTAATCCTGCTAACGGCCAGGGGACTGGGGGCCACCATGAGTCAAGCCCTGTTCACTCTCGTCAGGGAGCTGAAGATACCGCTGATTACTGCAGCGGCGACAGCCTTTGGCCGCGTCATCGCCGAGGTCGGAGCGGTAATGCTGGTGGGTGGAGACATTGAAGGATACACGCGGGTGCTAACCACGGCTATCGTTTTGGAAACGCGCAAAGGGAACTTTTCTATGGCCGTCGCCCTGGGCATTGTGTTGTTGGCCCTGTCTTTTTTGGTTAACAGCCTGCTTTATGCCTGGCAGTACCGGAGGTATTAAACATGGTGCTGGAAATAGAAAATGTTTTTCACAGCTATGGACAGCGGCGGGTGTTGAAAGGGATCAGCTGCCGTTTCGAGGAGGGCATGATTTACGGGATCATTGGACCCAACGGTGCAGGGAAAAGCACCCTGCTGCGCATCATGGCGGGGATGGAAAAACCGCACGCAGGCCGCGTGTTATGGGAGGACAGGACGCTGGAAGGGCCTGATCCCCGCATAGCGTGCATGTGGCAGCAGCTCTATCTTTTCCAAAGCACGGTTAGCGACAATATCCTGTACGGATTGAAGATACGGCGCTGGCCCAGGCGGGAACAAGAGAAGCGCCTGGCTTACCTGCTGGAAAACTTCCGGCTGGCGGAACTGGCTAAGCGGCCGGTTGGAAGCCTGTCGGGAGGGGAGACGGCGCGTGTGGCCCTCGCCCGGGCGGTGGCGCCGCGGCCGAGGCTCCTGATCCTTGATGAGCCGGCGGCGAGCCTGGACCCTTTTCATACCCTCCTCCTGGAAAACTCGCTTCGCTGGACCTGCCGGGAAGAGGGTATGACGGCGGTCATCGTGACCCACGACTTGTTTCAGGCCAAAAGGATTGCCGGGCAAACACTGTTTATCCGCGACGGCGTATTGGAGGAACAGGGACCTACTGAGCAGGTGTTCGGCAACCCTTGTTCGCCTGAAACCAGAAAATTTATTGCGGGAGAACTGTGAGGGAAGAAAATGAAAGAGGGTCTTAGGGACAGGTTTGGTAGAAAGCACGATTACCTGAGGATTTCCGTTACGGACAGGTGTAACCTGCGCTGTGTTTACTGCATGCCGGCGGAGGGGGTGCGGCTCATCGAACACGGGCAAATACTCAGTTACGAAGAGATTGTCAGAGTGGTTGAAGCAGCGGTGGAGATGGGCGTTGACCGGATCAGGCTGACCGGCGGTGAGCCGCTTGTGCGCAAGGGGATTGAAAGGTTGGTTGAAGGCCTTGCGGCAGTTCCGGGGATTAAAGACCTGTCCATGACCACCAACGGCGTACTGCTGCCAGGTATGGCCCGCGTCCTGAAGGAAGCCGGCCTTAAAAGGGTCAACATCAGCCTCGATTCCCTGGTGAGCGGAACATACCGCCGCATTACCCGCTGCGGCAACCTGCAGGATGTACTGGCCGGCATAAAGGCAGCCCTCGCGTGCGGGCTGGATCCAGTAAAAATAAATGTCGTGTTGATGAAGGGGGTTAACGACCAGGAGATTGACTCTTTCTTACGCCTGGCAATTGAATATCCGATCAGCATCCGATTTATAGAATATATGCCGATCGATTGCCACGACCGCGGTTGGGAAGGCAAGTTCTTGCCGCTTCAGGCCGTGCTTGACAGGGCTGCGGACCTGGGATACCTAATGGAGCCGGCGGACAACAGTGACTGCTGCGGCCCGGCTGAAATGTACCGCATACCTGGTGCCCTGGGAACAGTAGGGCTCATCCACCCCATCAGCGGACATTTTTGCTCCAGGTGCAACAGGCTGCGTTTGACGGCGGATGGTTATCTCAAGCCGTGCTTGTACTGGGAGGAGGAATTCAATGTCCGCCCGGTTTTGAGCGACCTTGCAGCCTTAAAGAAATTGTTTGAAGACGCTTTGGAGCGCAAAAAAGAAAAGCATGGCATGAGTGCCAGGGGACGGGGACGCGGTAAAAAAAGCAGCAAAACAAGGCCAAGGGGCATGTCTATGATTGGCGGTTGAAGAAGCGCCAATATTTTTCCGCTTGTTCTGTTGCTTTGATTCAATGATTTAGTTAGAAGGAAGATAAAGGGGGTATCGGATTGATAGGTTTGGACACAAATGGTTTTTCGCATTTGGACGGCTACGGCCGGGCGCGCATGGTGGACGTAACGGGAAAGTCAAACACCATCCGCGAAGCGGTAGCCAGGGGTGAGATCCGCATGGAGAAAGAGACGCTGCAGTTGGTGAGAGACGGCCGATTGTCCAAGGGAGACGTGCTGGCCGTTGCCCAGGTGGCCGCCGTAATGGGAGCCAAGGAAACAAGCCGTCTTATACCCATGTGCCACCCTCTGCTGATCGGTGGAATTGACGTGGAATTTGACTTTGACGACGAAAACCTGAAAATCCAGGTCACTGTAAAAGTCAAAACCAGCGGACCGACCGGCGTCGAGATGGAAGCCCTGACAGGGGTCAGCGCTGCGCTGTTAACCATCTATGACATGTGCAAGGCAGTGGACAAGGGAATGGTGCTGGGAAACATCCGGCTGCTGGAAAAAAAAGGCGGGCGTTCTGGCCATTATCTGCGGTCGGAGTGAAAGCAGCGGTTGCAGGTTGAAGCAGGACGGGGTACGAAGAATGACAATGTGTCGAACGGATAAATAAGAATGGAGTGGTGATAAATGGGCAGGATAGTGGCTGTCTGCACCAGCGCAAACAAGGGCGAACGGAAAAAGAATGTGGGAAGCGCCATGCTGATCAAGGACAAGGGACTGGAAGGGGATGCCCATGCCGGTTTCGCGCACCGACAGATAAGCCTGCTGGCGATGGAAAGCATTAAAAAAATGCAAGACAAGGGGCTTGATGTTCACCCGGGAGATTTTGCCGAAAACTTGACCACCGAGGGGCTTGATCTTGTTTCCCTCCCGGTGGGCGCCCGGCTTAAGGCAGGTAACGATGCCCGGCTTCGCGTCACTCAAATCGGCAAGGAATGCCATACCCGCTGCGCTATTTACCGGTTGGCTGGCGACTGCGTCATGCCGCGCGAAGGCATTTTTGCCGAGGTTTTAAAGGGAGGCAGGGTCAGCGCCGGCGACCGTATCAGTGTGTATCCAGCCGCCCGTTTTGCCGTGATTACCGTGAGCGACAGGGGAGCCGCCGGCCTGCGGGAAGACAAAAGCGGTCCGTTGCTGGGAGAGATGCTGCTGCCGTGGGGAGATGTGGTAGAATACCACATCGTGCCGGATGAAAAGGAACACCTGGTGCAGATGCTTAAATCGCTGGCAGACGAATACAGGGCGGAGGTAGTGTTCACTACGGGCGGAACAGGCATGAGTTCCCGCGACGTTACGCCGGAGGCCACTCGCCAGGTGATTGAGCGGGAGGTTCCAGGCATACCCGAGGCCATGCGCCTGGAAAGCCTTAAAATAACGCCGACAGCAATGCTGTCGAGGGCTGTGGCAGGCATACGCGGCCGCACCCTGATCGTCAATCTGCCGGGCAGCCCGAAGGCGGTGCGTGAGAACCTGGCGGTTTTCCTGCCGGCACTGGACCATGCCCTTGATGTTCTTGCCGGGCGCTGCGGCGACTGCGCCGGCCAAGGATGAACAGTAAAACAACCGGCGGGATAATCCCCGCCGGTTGTTTTACTGACGGTCGTTATGCTTACCTTGGGCTGTCATCTATTCCTCAGGATATCCGCGTAGCTGATATTGCGGGTGTGTACGGTATGCGACCAGGAAACGCGCGTTTTGGTGAAGAAACTGAGGAAAACGATGGGTATCCAGCTGTAAACAAACAGGAGATAATGCAGGAAAAGCCATTTTACGACGCGTTTGGGGAGGCCGTCCATCCAGATGGCCAGGAAGGGATAGAGCACCTGCAGGGTGCTAACCAGTTCCCACAGAAGCGGCGGCCAGATGTACTTGAAGATCGAGGTGTAAATATCATATATAAAAGTGTCAATGAACCCGATGATGGAGAAAAACCCCATAGCTACGACCAGCAGCGGCTGTAAGGTGACAATCGCTGCGTCAAACAAAACCGGGTCTTTTTTCAGCCAGGCCTGTTTAAAAAACTCCAGGCTGTAGATACGAAAGAGTTCGACATGCCCCAAGGCCCACCTTTTTCTTTGTTTCCAAGCCTGCATAAAAGTGAGGGGTTTTTCGTCGTAAACAACGGCTTCATGGGCCCACGTCGTTTTATAGCCCAGCAGCAGCGCTTTCAGGCTGAACTCCAGGTCTTCCGTGAGCGAAGTTGCGCCCCACCCGATTTCCCTCAAGACATCCATCGAAATGGCCATCCCTGTGCCGCCCAGGTAATTGGACAACCCGAGGTTGTATCTGGCCAGTTGCAGCATGCGGTTGGCAACCCAGAAGGCCATGGCAAAAGAGGCTGTAACCCAAGTGTCCGTGGGGTTTTTGGCGTCGATGTACCCCTGGACCAGCTTGGCTCCATCGCAGAGGCGGTTGTTCATGTGCTTCAAAAACTGCGGATCCACCAGGTTGTCAGCATCAAAAACAACCACGGCGTCATACTTTTTGGGCAAATTGTACAGTTTGTTAAAAAGCCATTCCAGGGCATAGCCCTTCCCTCGATGGTTTAGATCAAAGCGCTCGTAGACGATGGCCCCTTTCTGCCTGGCCACCTCAGCCGTGTTGTCCTCGCAATTATCGGCGATTATGAATACGTCATAGAGATCCTTGGGGTAATCGAGGGACAGCAGGTTTTCCACCAGTGGGCCGATGACAATTTCCTCGTTGTGGGCCGGGACGATGACGGCGAACGCCTTTTGAGGCCGGTGCTGAGCCGGGATACGGAACTGGAAAAGGCCGGATATGCCGAGAATAAAGAAATACACGGCAAACAAGGAAAAGAGTATTTGGGCCGGGATCATGATTACATCCATGGGCATCAACATTATTTCTTTCGCTTCCACCGACGAACCTCCCTTCCTGAGCTTGACGCAATAGGCGGAAAAACCTACACAGGAAAGTTTGATTTCACTGGTAGATTATAGCACATCTTGAAGCGGAAAGGACAAAAATTTTATAAAACTTAACTGGATGATTTTTGTGTTCTTCCTCAATGATATTCTTTACTAAAACCCTCGGCTTTATTGGGCAATCTGATCTGATAAGTGTCCGACCGATCTGGCGGACCGGGGAAATTGCTGTTATAATGTTGTAATAACCTTAAGATTACGGTAGCCGGCGATAACACGTTATCTTTGCCGGGCCGGTAGTAAAGTTTTTCAACTTTTGCCTGTTAGCGGGTGGTGGATGATGGCTGCAGAGTTCAGCGAACTCCTGACCAAGGCCCGCCGGTTGGTAGTCAAGGTCGGAACAAGCACCCTGACTTATTCCACCGGCAAGCTTAACTTATTTCAACTGGAACGCATTGTCCGTGAGATAGCGGACCTCAGGCACCGCGGCCTGGAAATAGCGCTGGTAACATCAGGGGCTATCGGGGCCGGTATGGGGAAAATGGGGCTTGTAGAAAAGCCCAGGTCCATGCCGGAAAAGCAGGCGCTGGCGGCCATCGGGCAGGGCATCCTGATGCACATGTATGAAAAGCTTTTCGGCGAATACGGCGAGGTGGTGGCCCAGGTCTTGTTGACCAGGGATGACGTCACCCACCGGGAGAGGTATCTTAACGCCAGGAACACCATGCTGGCCTTGTTCAGGATGGGGGCCATTCCGATAATCAACGAAAACGACACGGTGGTAGTGGAAGAAATAAAGTTTGGGGAAAACGATACGCTCTCCGCACTGGTTGCGGGTCTGGCGGATGCCGATCTGCTGATCCTGTTGTCGGATATCGACGGCCTGTATACGGCAGATCCCCATAAGGACGCCTCCGCCTCTTTGATTCCCCTGGTGGAAATAATAACCCCGGAGATTGAGGCGCTGGCCGGCCCTGCCGGAACGAGAATAGCCTGCGGGGGCATGGCTACTAAAATCAATGCTGCTAAGATAGCCACGGGCTATGGAATACCCATGGTCGTGGCCAACGGTGCCAGGCAAAACGTTTTGCGCGAGATTGTATCGGGAAACAATCCCGGCACGCTTTTTTTACCGGGTGAGCACCGCAGCAGTTCGCGCAAGAGCTGGATTGCCCACGCCTCGAAACCTAAAGGGACCATCTGGCTGGACGAAGGCGCGCAAAGGGCGATCCTGGAAAAAGGAAAAAGCTTGCTGCCGAGCGGCATTACCAGGATCGAAGGTCAGTTCCAGCGCGGTCATGTGGTTTGCATCATGGGCAATTCGGGGATAATTGGCAAGGGGATAGTCAACTACGGGTCAGACGAACTGGAAAGGATAAAAGGACGCCAGAGCAGGGAAATTGCGGCTATACTGGGTTATAAGGATGAGGACGAGGTGATTCACCGCGACAACCTGAGCCTGATGCAGCCTGCCGCAATAAGTTGAAAGCCTGAAGGAGGTAGAAGATGGAGAGCGAAGAATTACAGGTTAAAGGGAAACTGGCCAAAGAGGCAAGCTATGTGCTGGCCGGTTTATCTGCAGAGCAGAAAAACAAGGCTCTGTTGGCCATGGCCGCAGCCCTGGAAGAAAAAGAAGGAGAGATACTTGAAGCAAACGGACAAGACATTGCTGCAGGACGGGAGCGCGGCATGAGCAAGGCCTTGCTGGACCGGCTGCTTTTGACGCCGGGCAGGATTAAGGAAATGGCCGAGGGGCTGCAGGCGCTGGTTTCATTGCCCGATCCCGTTGGAGAAATCGAAAGCATGTGGAAGGGCGCGCAGGGTATAGAAATAGGGAAGATGAGGGTCCCCCTGGGCGTAGTCGGGATCATTTACGAGGCTCGCCCCAACGTGACGGTTGACGCGGCGGGGTTGTGCCTTAAAACCGGGAATGCCGTAATTCTGCGCGGCAGTTCGGATGCTCTGCGCTCCAACAGGGCCATAACCGGTGTCATTGCTGCGGCCGCAGAGTCGGCGGGAGCGCCGCGCGGCTGTATCCAGCTGGTTGAGGATCCCCGGCGCGAGACAGCAATAGAGATGATGAGGTTAAACCAGTACCTGGATGTTTTGATTCCCCGGGGCGGGGCCGGCCTGATCCGGTCGGTGGTCGAGAACGCATCTGTCCCCGTAATTGAAACCGGGGTAGGCAACTGCCATGTTTATGTGGACAGCTGGGCCGATCTGAAAATGGCGGAAGAGATCATCATTAACGCCAAAACACAACGCCCGGCAGTTTGCAATGCGGCCGAGTCGCTGTTGGTTCACGAACAGGTGGCCGGCGAGTTTCTGCCGCGCGCCGGCAAACGGTTGGCGGAAATGGGCGTGGAAATCAGGGGTTGCCCCAGGACATTGGAACTGGTGCCGGGAGCAAAACCAGCCACTGACGAAGACTATGCGACTGAATTCCTTGACTTGATCCTGTCGGTCAAAGTGGTCGCCAGTCTGGAGGAAGCTATGGCGCATATCCGACGCTACGGCACCAAGCACTCAGAAGCGATTGTCACCGAAAGCTATGCCAATGCGCGGGCTTTTCTGCAGGGTGTGGATGCTGCCGCTGTTTATGTCAACGCCTCGACCCGGTTTACCGACGGTTTCCAGTTCGGGTTCGGGGCGGAAATCGGCATCAGCACGCAGAAGCTGCACGCCCGTGGCCCCATGGGATTGAAGGAACTGACCACCATCAAATACATAGTGTACGGCAATGGGCAGGTGCGGAAATGAAAGGGAGCCGTAACCCGGCTCCTTATTCCTTTAATGTTGTGTTTTTATTGTTTATTTTTGGCTTTTGTCCTTCTTTTGTTTGTCCGGAAAATTATCTTGTTCGGCAATGTTTGCAAATGTTATACTAAGATAAAACCGTCGGGGGAGCAGGTTATGGAGTATCACGAGGATTTGCACCTGCAAACGGCAAGCAGAGTTGGGATAATGGGCGGAACTTTCGACCCGATTCACCAGGGACACCTTGTGACAGCTGAAGCAGCGCGGTCGGAGTTCAACCTGGAGAAAGTTATTTTTGTTCCCTCGGGACAGCCGCCGCACAAAAAGGGTGTTGTCATCAGCAGCAAGGAGCACCGGTACCTTATGACGGTATTGGCTACGGCTGCCAACCCGTATTTTGAGGTTTCACGCACTGAAATTGACCGGCCGGGCGAATCATATACTGTTGATACGGTCAGGTACATCAAGAACAAGATGAAGGTTGGCGGCGAGTTGTTTTTTATTACCGGCGCCGATGCCATCCTGGAGATCATAACCTGGAAGAACGTCAGCGAACTCCTGGCGGAAACGGTTTTTATCGCTGCCACCAGGCCCGGATTTGATTTAAATGAATTGCACAAAAGACTTGTCAAACACCTACCGGCAGAACTTTTGAAGAAAATCATCCCCTTGGAAGTGCCGGCTATGGCCATATCCTCCACCGATATTCGCCAGCGGGTGAGAAATGACCGGACTATAAAATATTTGCTTCCTGAAGCCGTAGAAAACTTTATCAGGAAAAACGGCTTGTACCGCTTTTAGCCTTTCTGCTCGCTTCTGAACGTGATTTGAGTATAATAACGAAGCAATAACGCATAATATCAAAGAGGTTTATGATTCAGAGGTGAGCGAGGTGAACCAGTTGTCGAAAACCTTATATGTGGGCAATCTGCCCTGGGCAACAAGCCCGCAGGAGTTGGCGGAACTTTTCAGTGCGTACGGCCAGGTCATAAGCACCCGTATTATCAAGGACAAGGAGACCAACCGTTCCCGGGGCTTTGGGTTTGTAGAAGTCGCTGACGAAGATGTTGAAAACATGATCGCCTCCGTTGATGGGAAGGAATTCAACGGGCGCGTGTTGTCGGTGAATGAAGCAAAGCCGCGGGAACAGTGAACAGCCCCCCGGTTGATGCGCCCCCTCTCCTCAAGGGGGTTTTTATATGGAGAGGTTCACCCGATGAATTTTAACTATTATGTCAATATTATTAAAGAAAGGCTCAGCGCCTCGCGGGCGGCTCATTCCCTGCGAGTGATGGAAACCGCGCTGGATATGGCCCGGGGCAGGAAAGTCGATCGAGACAGGGTATGCCTGGCGGCCCTGCTTCACGACTATGCCAAGGACTTGCCGTCCGAGGAACTGCTTGCCATTGCCCGGCGGAATCGGCTTCTGACCTGCGTGGCCGAAGAAATGCAGCCGGATTTACTGCACGGACCTGTCGGCGCATGGTTGTGCCGTAAGGATTTATTGGTGGATGACCGGGAAGTTTTGTTGGCCATCCACTATCATACCACTGGAAGGGTTAATATGAGCCTGCTGGAGATCATAATCTACCTGGCGGACCTGGTGGAACCTGGACGCCGGTACAAAGGCGTCGATGAACTGAGAAACGCCTGCGCCAGCGGGTTGGCCAGAGGGATGCTTTGCGCCTTTGATTCCACGATCAGATATGTGTTGGACAGAGAATTCCTGCTCCATCCGTTGACCATTGAGGCCCGCAACTGGCTTTTGGCCAGCAAACCAAACCTGGGGGAATGATATGTTAAGCAGAGAGATTGCCGAGTTGGCTGCAAAAGCCATTGCCGAAAAAAAAGGCAGAGAGATCACGATTATAATGCTGGAGGAACTGTCGCTGATAACAGATTACTTCGTCATTGCCAGCGGGAACTCGCGCGTTCAGACCAGGGCCATTGCGGACCATGTGGAAGAAGAAATGAACAAAGCCGGCCTGCGGCTAGCCCGGAGGGAAGGTTATCCCGAAGGCAGGTGGATATTAATGGATTACGGGCAGGTAATAGTCCATATCTTCCAGGATGAGGAAAGGGAATTCTACAATCTGGAAAGGCTCTGGGCTGACGCTCCGCGGGTTCCTTTCCATCTGCCATTTTATTCGCGTTGACAAGAGCGCCGTTAATACATATAATCTTAACTGTGACCACATTTTAATTCAACACTGAAATAGAGTGGGGCATTAGCGCAGCTGGGAGCGCGTCTGACTGGCAGTCAGAAGGTCAGGGGTTCAAGTCCCCTATGCTCCACCATATCAAAAACATCTGAGGTCGATTGCGGTCTCAGTTTTTATTTTATTAGAATGGCATGTTGACCAAATCGAATTGATGATGACAGGCTGCTAAATGTGGAAATTAAGGAAACTTGCATTTGTCATGTTAATGTTATAATCAATTTGAAAAATTACTGTTTTGGGGTGGAAGCATGGAAATTAATTTTGTAGAAAAAGATACTTTTTTTATATGCGGCTATTCAGTAGAAACGACGTTGGCGCAAAATGATAAGGATGTTTCGGCTTTATACGATGATTTTTTTCGTAACAACAAAGAAACGATTCTAATGAACCTAAATGGCAGTAAAAAAGGATATTACGGATTAAGCTGGTATACTCAAGGCCATGAACGATACTGTTATCTGTTGGGTATAGAAGTCGGCCAGGAGGATACCGTTCCTGAAGACGCTGTTTTAAAGAAAGTCCCCAAGACAACATACGCTATGGCGCGCTTCCCGCAAGGAGAAGATATTATTAAGGCATGGACTGAATTTTTTTATAATGAAATCCCCAAAGCAGGATTTAAGGTTAACGAAGAATACAATCTTTACTTTGAATACTATCCCGACAGCGTTAATGGAGAGTTTGAGCTATGGGTTCCAGTGGTGAAAGCTGATGTATGAACGCTTGCTTGATAAAAAAAATCCTCCTACAACCGATTTTATTAGAGAGTTTATCGGCGCAAAAAGTTATAACGTTTTGTTGCAATTTGAAGGTTTTTTGGGTAATAACTATCATCTCTCTAAGGAAATGAAATTCCCGTTTGGCAATAATTATGGTTGGGGATATAAGTATAAGCATAAGTCAAGTCACCTTTGCTATGTGTTTTTTGAATCCGGAGCATTTACCGTAACATTGCAGCTTGGTGACAATTGTGTTTGCAAGATTGAGCAAATTCTGCCCGGTTTGTCACAAAAGGCGAAAGAATTGTGGCAAAACCGCTATCCTTGCGGCGAGCAAGGCGGCTGGATTCATTACAGGGTCTTAGATCCGGATGAGCTTAATGATGTATTAGAATTTGTGAAGGTAAAAAAGAAACCTATTAGATAATATAATAGTAATAGTATGGCATCTATATCCACCCAATAAATCACTTGAGGCGAAAGCAGCGCGGTTGTGGGTTATTCCATCATCAAAAACCATTCATTTGTAGACGGTAATAAAAGAATTGGGATGCTGGCCATGATGGTTTTCCTTGAGTTGAACGGCACCTGCCTTACCTGTACGGATCAAGATATTGTCGAAATTGGACCGGTTTGAGGAGCTCATAAACAGGGACAAATACTAGAGAACGCCATACGATTTAATAATTTTTACCCCTTTTCAATTTTTACTGGCACGTACATAAATATGATATACTGTAGACGTATATATCATTGAACGACACCGGCCTCTGGAAATTTGCCTTTCATCGCCTACTAAGGCCCGGCAAATGTCGCCGAAGAAATAAAGGAACTGCGAAGAAATTAAATAATAGTGAAGGGGTGGTCTGGTGTTTGAAGACTTTTTTGAACAGCAAGGCAAGGCGGGAGAGGTTCCCGCGTTTCGTGTTTTCAACCGGAAAGTGATAGGGCTGCTTGCGCTCATTTTTCTCTTCATCGTTGTCAGGGTTTTCATATATTTCAGGCTGGACTGGAACTGGTTCAAGGTTCTGGGATATGACCACGTGTTTTGGCGGTCGCTTTCAGCGAAGCTGTTGATTGGCGGCAGCATATTTCTGGCAGCGTTTGTTCTTAATGCTTTAAACCTGTTGTTGGTTCACCGGGTGGCGAAAAGACCATTTAAACCAATGCTGGCGCTGACCGCTGCTTTGTTCGCCGCCATAATCGTAGCGGGAAACGCTTGGACGCATTGGCTCACTGTTCTCAGCTCATTTAATGCTGTCCCATTTGGTGTTAACGACCCGCAGTTTAATTTAGACATTGGTTTTTTCGCTTTTAAATTGCCTTTTTTATGGCTTGTTTACCGGTTGGTCAATACCTGGCTGATTGTGAACCTGATTACTGTTGTTATCTTTTATTTGCTCTATTTCCCGCGAGGGATGGAAATCGCCTCCCGCGGTTTTTCGACCCGCATTTTTACAGGTTTAGAAAGAAGAGGGCTTACGCATGCCGGTTTCTTATTGGGCTTGACCATAGGTTGGCAGGCTGTCCAATATAAGCTCTCCGCATACGAGCTGCTCTATTCCCAGACTGGTTCTGTGATTGGCGCAGGCGCGGCGGACATAGGGGCCAGGTTGCCGGCCTACAATGTGATGATTGTGTTTTCACTTATTTTGGGTTTGTTAATTATTCTCACATTTAAAAGGCGGCTTAAGCTTGCCTTGTTATCCATAGTTGCCTTTTTCGGAGCAGCCGTACTTTTGATTGGCATTGTACCTGGCCTTTACCAGAAACTGGTCGTGGACCCGGACGAGCTGGGCCGGGAGAAGCCCTACCTTGAGCGGAACATAAAATACACCCGCATGGCTTACGGGCTGGATAAGCTGAACGAGGTGGAATATACCGTCGGGGATTTAAAGCCGGGCCAATTATCGGAAAACCGTGACATAATCGACAACATCAGAATATTGGACCACCGGGCTACCAGGAGCACTTACGGCCAGCAGCAGGAGATCCGGCTCTATTACGATTTTGCAGATGTCGATGTTGACCGCTATATGGTTGACGGCAATTTGACCCAGGTTTTTTTATCTGCCCGGGAGTTGAACCAGAAATCTCTGCCTGAACAAGCGCTGACCTTCAACAATCTGGTCTTTAAATACACGCATGGTTTCGGGCTGGTAATGAGCCCAACCAATGCGGTTACCGAAACGGGCATGCCTGCTTATCTGATCCAGGATATTCCTCCCCAGTCGAAGCATTTCAAGGTTAGCGAACCGCGCATTTATTTCGGCGAGCTTACCGATAGAAACATTATTGTCAGGACAGGGTTGAAGGAGTTTGACTACCCTGTTGGCAACGACAACGCCGAGTACCTGTATGAAGGCGACAAAGGCATCCCCATGACATTTTTCAATAAAGTGCTGCTGGCTGTTCGGGATATGCAGATTAAGTACCTTCTTTCCGATTATATTGCTTCCAGCAGCCTGTATTTGGAGACCCGCAATATCAAGGACAGGGTCAAACGGATCGTGCCGTTTCTGCTCTATGACCGGGATCCTTACCTTGTGCTGGGCGCCGACGGCAAGCTGTACTATATGCTAGACGCTTACACGGTCACGGACAAATACCCTTATTCTCAGGCGGTTGGCGGCGAGTCAGGCAGCTTCAACTATATGCGTAACAGCGTGAAAGTGACGGTGGATGCTTATTCCGGCGAGGTGAATTATTATCTCTTCGACCAGCATGATCCGGTCATCAAGGTTTATCGCAACATCTTCCCAGGCCTGTTCAAAGAAGCTGAAGAGATGCCTGCCGACCTCCGGCAGCATGTGCGCTATCCGGAAGACCTGTTTACCGTCCAATCCCACATACTGCGCGACTATCACATGAGCAATACGACCGTGTTTTACAACCGCGAGGACAGGTGGGAGTTTTCACAGGAGATATACACCGGCAAGCAGCAGCCGCAGGAACCTTACTATTGCATTATCCGCCTGCCGGGTGAAGAAAACAGGGAATTTATTCTGATGAGGTCTTTTACGCCCACCGGCAAGCAGAACCAGGTCGCTTGGCTGGCAGCCCGCTCGGACGGGGAGAATTACGGCAAGCTTCTTTTGTATAAATTCCCCAAAGGGGTACAGGTTCCTGGAACCATCCAGGTGGAGTCCATGATTGACCAGGATCCCGTAATTTCCAGCCAGCTTACCCTGTGGGGCCAGGGGGGCAGCAGGGTTATCAGGGGCAATCTCCTGGTTTATCCGATTGCCGGCTCGCTGCTGTATGTGGAACCGCTTTACATTGAGTCGGAACAGAACAAGTTCCCACAACTGCGCAAGGTGTTCGTATTCTATAAGGACCGGGTGATAATGGAAGACAGTCTGGAGAAGGCTCTGGTCAGCCTGTTCGGCAGAACGGAACAGGCTTTGGGCAAGGAAAAGCAACCAGGCCAGCCTTCTTTGCCGCTCCCGGCGGACGACACCGCCGAGAACCTGATCAAACGGCTGGTATCCTTGTTCAAAGACAGCCGGGAAAGTTTGAAAAATGGCGACTGGGAAGGGTTTGGGAGGAAGCAAAAAGAAATCGACAGGATTATTGAAGCTCTGGATAAATGAGTAAGGTGCCGTTGCCTCCAGTTTCTTCGATTGTTTTATAAAAAGTGCATCCACAAATACTGTATACTTTGAAAACCCCCTTGTATGTCTCGGAGGCTTATGGTAAACTGATGCTAAAAATTTAAATTAAACATTTATTTGAGGGCAAAGGCGTTCTCAAAGGATTGAATTCCAATCTTTTTGAGGCGCCTTTTCTTTATGGTTTAATTTGGTTTTAATTCACAAAACATCATAAAGCGAGGAGTGTCAAAAATGCAGATTTATGGAAGTAACGTTTTTAACGACGCCGTGATGAAGGAGCGCCTGCCCAAGCCTGTTTACAAGACGTTGAAAAAAACGATAGACGAAGGGTTGCCGCTGGACCCTTCGATCGCGGACGTGGTGGCTAATGCTATGAAGGAGTGGGCCGAAGAAAAGGGAGCCACCCATTTCACCCACTGGTTCCAGCCGATGACCGGTTCCACGGCGGAAAAGCATGAGTCGTTTGTTTCGCCGCAGCCGGACGGCCGCGCCCTGACCGAGTTTTCCGGAAAAGAGCTGATTAAGGGGGAGCCGGACGCCTCATCTTTTCCCAGCGGAGGGCTACGCGCCACGTTTGAGGCCAGGGGATACACGGCCTGGGACTGCACGTCTCCTGCCTTTATCAGGGAAAACGCAGGGCTGGTTACCCTCTGCATTCCAACAGTCTTTTGCTCATACACCGGCGAGGTCCTGGACAAAAAAACCCCTCTTCTCAGGTCCATGGAGGCTCTTTCCAGGGAAGCCTTGCGGGTGTTGAGGCTGTTCGGGAACACGACCTCGACCAGGGTGGTCAGCACTGTCGGGCCTGAGCAAGAATATTTTCTCATCGACAAGAAGTTCTTTGAAAAAAGGATGGACCTGGTGCTGACCGGTCGAACCCTGTTCGGAGCCAGACCTCCCAAGGGACAGGAAATGGAAGACCATTACTTCGGGAGTATTAGGGAGCGCATAGCCGGTTTCATGAAAGAACTCAATACGGAACTCTGGAAACTGGGCATCTCCGCCCGAACCCAGCACAACGAAGTGTCGCCAGCCCAGTACGAAATAGCGCCGATCTTCACTTCCTGCAACATCGGGACAGACCACAACCAGCTTCTCATGGACCTGATGAAAAGGGTCGCTTACCGTCACGGTCTGGCCTGCCTGCTGCATGAGAAGCCTTTTGCCGGGGTTAACGGTTCAGGCAAACACCTGAACTGGTCCCTGAGCACGAACGACGGTATCAATCTCCTGGAGCCGGGCACGACGCCGCACGAAAACGCACAGTTTCTCACTTTCCTATGCGCGGTGGTCAAAGCGGTTGACGATTACGCCAGGCTGCTCAGGGTTTCCTGCGCCAATGCCGGAAACGACCACCGCCTGGGCGCCAACGAAGCTCCGCCGGCCATTATTTCCATATTCCTTGGAGATCAGCTTACCGATATTTTCGAGCAGTTGGCCAACGGCGGTGCCCGGGATTCCCGCTGCGGCGGGCAGATGACGATTGGGGTCACCACGCTGCCGCCAATTCCCAAAGACGCAACGGATCGGAACCGCACCTCTCCTTTTGCCTTTACGGGCAACAAGTTTGAGTTCAGGACGGTCGGGGCTTCCTTCTCCATCGCCGGTCCCTGCATAGTCTTGAACACCATTGTAGCCGAGGTTTTATCCCAGATTGCAGACCGGTTGGAAAAAGCGAAAGACTTCAAGAGCGAGCTCCAGGCAGTTTTGCGGGAAATCGCCGGCCAACACAGGAGGGTTGTCTATAACGGCGACAACTATGCTGAAGAGTGGGTTGAAGAAGCCGCGCGGCGCGGGCTGCCCAATGTCAGGACAGCCGTGGAGTCTTTCCCCGATCTTATCAGCCGGGAAGCTGAAGAACTGTTTACAAAACACGGGGTCTTCAGCAAGACCGAACTGCATTCCCGCTATGAGATTATGGTAGAGCAGTACTGCAAGACGATAAACATTGAAGCGTTGACCATGATCGACATGGCCAAAAGGCAGTTGCTGCCGGCAGCTGTAAAATATGCCGGCGAACTGGCCGGTTCTATAACTGCCATCAAAAGCGCTGCTGCAGGCGCCGATGTTTCAGCTCTGGAAAAGACCTTACAGGAGCTTTCTGCAGCGATGGCGTCGTTCAAAGAGAAAACGGCCGAGCTGGAAAAAGCGGCTGCGGAAGCCGCCAGAGTGCCTGGAAGCTATGAACGGGCTGTTTTCTACCGGGAAAAGGTGTTTGCGGTCATGGAAGCGGTGCGGGTTTACGGCGATCTGCTGGAAACAATGGTCGATGCCCGAATATGGCCGCTGCCCACCTATGCTGAAATGCTGTTCATGTTATAGAAGTTATTGTGAATAAGAATTGCGCAATCAAAAATGAGTATTGGGAGGGTGATTTTTTCACCAAGAAATGTTATTATATTTGAGATAATAAACAATCACGAAACTGGCGACGGAAAGGAAAACAGGAAACCATGCGTTGCAAAAAACCGACTCTGTATCATCCGGTCCTCTGCCTGCTTTTCCTTTTCGTTTTTCTTGTTTGGAGCATCACCGGCGTCTTTTATTTCAAGGTTGCTTTGGGGTTCTTGTTTATAATCCTGGTGGTGCAGGCGGCGCCGGGAACCAGGGTTGCCTACAGGGTAATTGCCCTGTTTTTGTTTGGATTGGGCGCTGGCGGGCTTGTATTGGCCCGAGCCGGGGCTGAACAGTGGTTGACGTCCCTCACCAATAATGGGGGACTTGTTGCTTTTTTCATTTCCATTCCCCTGTTTTCTTTCATGCTTTCATACCAGGATTACAGGGGGGCGATCAAGGGATTTTTTAACAGGTACATCCATAGCGGGGCCGGTTTGAATGTCATGGCCATCTGGGTAAGTTTTATCCTCAGTTCCATCATCAACGTGGCCTCCATCCCGATGCTGTACGATTTGCTGGGCCAGAACGCCCTGAACGGCAGCGCGAGGGACGACTTTTACCGGTCCCTGGTATGGGGCAATGTGGCCGGTGTGTTCTGGGCTCCCAACTATGTGGCTGTGGCAACCGTACTCCTTTATACCGGGCTGGAGTGGGTAAACATCATGCCGGCAGGGGTGATGCTGGCGTTGCTGATGATGCTCCTGATGACGGCCCGCTTTTGTCTGGCAGGCCGGAAAACGGCGCTGGAAAACGCCTCCGGGCATGGCGGTGTTAAGGAATTTTCCTGGCGCCCGTTGGTCGGCTTGCTGCTGACATATTTAGGCATGATTGGTCTGGTTGCGGTTATGAACATATTTACGCCGTTCCCGATCCTCACAATCATATCTCTTTCGGCGGTGATATTTCCCTTTGGCCTGGCCGCAGTTCAGAATAAAATGGATGTCTGCAGAAACGAACTCAAGAATTACTTTTTAGCCACCCTGCCGGGTATAAAGAACGAAATCCTGCTGTTTGCCGCAGTCGGCTTTTTTGGCAAGGCTCTAGAAATTTCCGGCGCCGGCGCATATATTTCCGCCGTGCTGCAGAATTACCGGCTCCCCTATCCGGGCCTCACTGCGCTTGTTTTGGTCTGGTTGATGGCCTTGCTGGCTTTGGTGGGGGTGCATCCCGTAGTCAGCATTTCCGCCTTTGCGGCCGCCTTGGATCCAGCGGCGCTTGGCTTTTCAACCCTGGGCTATGCCTACCTGCTGATGTTCGGTTACGGTATTGCGGTAACCATTTCCCCTTTCTCGGGGCTTTCGCTGGTCATGGCCGGGACAACAAGGGAAAACCCGCTTTATGTTGTGCCCGGTCTGAACTGGCGGCTTTGCCTGTTTTTTTCCTTCCTTTATGCCTTCCTGCTACCTTTTATTCATTAAAGAGCGCATACAGATAATGTAAAATGGCCTTAACGTTTGGACGAATTTCATGTATACTAAAAAGTGGCTTTTTCAATAGCGGGTGCTTTCAGCAAACAGGTTGAGAAAAAGTGGTGATGGGGAGCCCAATGAACAAAAAGGAACTCAAAGAATGGCTGTACACCATAGCAACGGCCGTTGTCCTTGTGGTCATTATCAGGACCTTTATCCTGGATACCAGGGTTGTGCCGACTGCCTCGATGGTGCCGACGATCATGCCTGGCGACAGGCTGTTCGTGGAAAAGATAACCCACCGCATCAAAGGCCTGGAACGGGGAGAGGTGATAGTTTTCAAGCCGCCGGAATCCACGGGCCTGAAGGACGACCTGATTAAGAGGCTCATCGCTCTTCCGGGAGACACGGTGGAAATCAAAGATGGCAAGCTGTATGTAAACGGCGAGGCAAAAGAGGAGCCGTACTTGAACGAGCCGATCCAGTATACTTTTAATAAGATGGTGGTTCCGCCGGGTAAAATATTCGTGCTGGGAGACAACCGAAACCGTTCCTATGATTCGCACGAATGGAAGGAGCTCGCTGACCTGGACAGCGTAAAAGGGAAGGCCCTGCTGACTTACTGGCCTTTAAACCGGATCAAACTATGGTAGGAGAATGGTGCGGCGGGGGGTATTGATATGTTTAACAAAATCGGCGTTATTGGAACCGGAAACCTCGGTAGCATGTTAGTTCGCGGTTTTGTGAAGGGCCGGGCGGTAAAACCGGGAGAGATTAATATCATCAACCGCACGCCGGCGAAAGCCCAAATCCTTGCCGAGGAACTGCCCGGCATCAACCTGTTCCTGGATTGCCAGGAACTAGTCGAAGAATCGGATATCATTTTCTTATGTGTGAAACCCGGAGATTTAAAGGCCGTACTGGAAAAAACGGGGTACACATTTGATGAACGGAAAACGGTGGTTTCCACTTTGCTGGCGCCGCCATTAAGCGACCTGGAACGGATAATCAATGGCAAATTGGTCCGGATTTACCCGAGCGTCATTCAGAGCACGGGACGGGGCGTGACGCTGCTCACCTGGGGGCAGAAAGTACAGAGGGAGGATAAGTTAAAGCTGGTTAATTATTTAACGGCGCTGGGGAAATGCTATGAGCTGCCGGAAGAGCATTACCGGGCAGCTGGTGACGTTACCAGCTGCGGGCCTGCCTTTATGGCCTGCATGGTGGGAGCATTGGCTGCCGAAGCGACCAGACGCGGGATACCTAGCCAGACCGCCGCAGAGATAGCTCTGGAAACAATGCTGGGAACAGCGCTGTTGATGCAAGAAAAAGGGATGAGTTTCGAGGAGCTGGCGCACAAGGTCGCCACGCCGGGAGGCTGTACGGCGGAGGGGCTCAAGGTGCTGCAAAAAGGCTTGCCCCCTCTCGTGGAAGAGCTTTATGAAGCCACCTGCCGCCGGGAAAAGGAGATAATCCTGGCTCTGCGCGAAGTTTTTTTCGGGAGGCGGTAAAGCCGGCCGGGAGGGGGACTTTAGTTTGGCAAGTTTACAGCCCCGGCTGTATTTCAAGAAAGGCGAGAGGCGACAGCAGTGAACTGGCAGAAGAATCTGTGGGCGCTTTCCCTTAGCATGTTCATTGGCAATATCGGTTTCAACATGATCATACCCTTTTTCCCGGTCTTTCTGGAAGAAGTGGGAAAGAAAGAAAACATACCGATCTGGACCGGGATACTGGTTTCGGTCACGTTTTTGGTGGCTGGTCTGGTGGCCCCGGTGTGGGGTTCGCTGGCCGACCGCTACGGCAAGAGGATTATGCTGGCGCGTTCCGGTTACGGGCTTGCGCTGTTGAGCGCGCTGATTTCCCTGTCTACCAGCGAGTGGCACCTGCTGGGATTCCGGGTTTTGTTCGGACTGCTGGGCGGGTTGATACCAACCGCCATCATGCTGACCGTTTCCAACACGCCGCAAGAACACATGGGTTTTGCCCTGGGAGTTATTAACACCTTCATTGCCGTGGGGAACATCATGGGGCCGTTCGTTGGCGGGGCTATGGTCGAGTTTGCCGGGGTCAGGAACAATTTCCTGGTATCCGCGGCGGTAATTTTTATAGCCACCACCATCGCCCTGATTTTCACCAGCGAGAAGATAAACCGGCAGGCTGAAAAAACCACCATCCTGCAGGACGTGCGGCTCGTCTTGCAGAACCGTTTTTTGCTGCGGGTTTTCTGCAGCATGGTGGTCCTGCAGGCTTCCAACTTTTTATTTGTGGCCGTGCTCCCCTTGCGGGTGGGGGAACTTACAGCATCCGGCACCCAGTTGACGACCGGCACGCTGTTTTCATTGACCGGTTTTGCCCTGGCGCTGGGGTCCTTCATTTTCGGGCGGGTGAAAGCCGATTATCTGCGGATGTTGTTGGCCGGCCTGTTAATAAGCGGTGGCTTGTGTATTTTGCAAGGGCTGGCGTTTTCAGTGTTTACGATCGGCGTGCTGCGGCTTTTCTTCGGGTTTGCCAACGCGGCCGTAAGTGTCGGCGGCAATGTGCTCATCACGGAACTTTCGAAGCCGGAAACCAGAGGACGCGTTTTCGGAGTATTGAACGCCTTCACCTCTTTTGGGGCGGTGATCGGCCCGTTGGCTGGCGGAATGATGAGCGAGCGGTTGGGAACCTCAAGCGCTTTTCACGGTTGCGCCGCCATGTTTGTTTGTGCGGCCCTGGTCGTTTGGAACCTCCGTTCATCAGCGGGGATGGGGGCTGAAAATGAGCGCATTATAAATATCTGAAAAGGAAGGTGGCAAACAAGCAATGGCTCGTAGCTATGACCTGGTGATTGTTGGCGGGGGGCCGGCCGGCTTGACCGCCGGTCTTTACGCCTCAAGGGGGGGGTTGCGGACACTGCTCCTTGAGAGAATGGGAACGGGAGGGCAGGCGGCGACGACCCATCTCATCGAAAATTACCCCGGCTTTCCCCAGGGTATCGGGGGAGCCGAACTGGCCGAACTGATGGCCGACCAGGCTAAACGGTTCGGGCTGGAACTGGAATACGCCGAGGTTGCAGGAATCGATAAGACGGGGGACTATTTCCTGGCAAACACTACAGTGAACACTTCTTATCCGGCCAAAGCCGTGATCATTGCCGCCGGCGCCAGGCCCAAAAAGCTGGGAGTTCCCGGGGAGGAAAAGCTGACAGGAGCAGGGGTTTCTTACTGCGCGACCTGCGACGGGGCTTTTTTCAAAGACCGGGAGGTAGTGGTGGTAGGAGGCGGGAATACCGCCCTGGAGGAAGCCCTTTACTTGACCAGGTTTGCCGGCAAGGTGACCGTCGTCCATCGCCGTGACAGCCTCCGGGCGGCGAAGATCCTTCAGGACAGGGCCTTCCAGAATCCAAGGATCCGGTTCGAGTGGGATTCGATTGTTAAGAGGATAACCGGTGAAAGGTTGGTCGAAGGGGTACTCCTGAGCAACGTCAAAACAGGGGAAGAAAAAACGGTCCCGGCCAGCGGGGTGTTTGTGGCGGTGGGACACATTCCCAATTCCGATTTCATACGGGGTTTGGTTACGCTTGACGAGGCGGGGTATGTGCTGGTTAACCAGAGGATGGAAACCGATTGTCCAGGCGTGTTTGCGGCCGGCGACATCTGCCAGAAAAGGTTCAGGCAGGTGATTACCGCCGCTGCCGACGGTGCGGCCGCCGCCCACTTCGCCCAGGAATGGCTCGCTTTGCACCAGCAGAAGTGAAAACAAAGGGTCAGGAGAGGGGCAGCTGGATCCTGAAAATTGTGCCTTCGTTTATTTCGCTCCACACGTTTATTCTGCCGTTATGGCTATCTATTATCAATTTGGCGATGGTAAGTCCCAGCCCGGTTCCGCCGCTATCTTTCGTCCTGGACCTTTCGGCCCTGTAAAAGCGGTTAAAAATATGAGGCAGGTCTTCTTTGGAGATACCGATTCCGGTATCTTCAACACTTATGACGGCATTTTGCCGGCTAAGATAACAATTTAACTTTATAACGCCGCCGGATGGGGTATACCTGGTGCTGTTGTCCACAAAGATCCTGATGGCTTCCTTGAGAAGCTTTCTGTCGGCCGTGATTACAAATTCTTCGTTTCTTTCATTGACGATTTGGTGGGTCGTATCTATTAATCTTGTTTCCTGCAAGATTTCATTTATAACCCCGCACAGTTGAAACTGCTCCTTGTTAACCTTTAAAGCGCGGTTGTCTCCCCGGGCCAGAAAAAGAAGATCTTCAATCAGGTGGTTCATATTTTCGGCTTCACTTAAAATAGCGGAGATTGACTCATCCAGGACTTTTTTGTCGTCCTTTCCCCAGCGCGACAACAGGTTTGCATAACCACGGATGACGGATATTGGCGTCCGAAGTTCATGGGAGGCGTCGGAGACGAACCGGGTTTGCTGCTCGGCAGATTTTTGGATCCGGTCCAGCATAGCATTAAAGGTCTGGGCCAGTTCCTTCAACTCGTTTTTTGATCCGCTGACATCAAGCCTCCGGTCAAGTTGATAAAAAGAAATTTCCTGCACGGTCCTGGTCATCGCCTTTATGGGGGAAAGCAATCTTTTGCTAGCCCTGGAACCGAGGAAAGTGATAAAAAAAATGCCGATGGCATTAAATGCCAGCAGGATCCCTCCTAACAGGAACACGTAATCCTTGGGGGGATAATATTTGACGTAATAATCGAAGCTAAAAATTATGCCTATGCTCATCAGCAAAAAAATAAAGAAAAATAGAAACGCGTAAGTAGTTGTGATTCTAAAACTGAGGGAAAAACGCAGCTTATTCCCCAAGCCTTTTTTTATCAAGGCCAGAGAATAAAAAAGTGCCTTGAGGATGAAAAAAATGAGTTTGAGAACAAGAAGAACTACCAGCGAAAAGGCCGCAAGTACTTTTTTGATGGTTGAAAAGGCGCCGTTCTTATTCTTCATTTTTCAGTTGATACCCCACTCCGCGCACGGTGTGAATGAACCTGGTATTATACCGGTCATCAATCTTGCTTCGAAGGTAGCGGATGTAAACATCGACTATGTTTGTTTCCCCCGCATAGTCGTAGCCCCATACCTTCTCCAGGATCGTGTCCCTTGTTAAAACGATCTCCTTGTTTTGCATCAGGCATTTCAGGAGATCGAACTCTGTTTTTGTGAGGTCCAACTGTTTGCCGTCATAAGTTGCCGTGCGCTTGCGAACATCAAGGCAGAGATGACCTGTGCGGATTATTTCCTCCTGTTTGGCCAGGCGGGTTGTATTGCGTTTAAAAGCTGTCCTGATGCGGGCAAGGAGTTCCTCGATGGCGAAAGGTTTTACCATGTAATCGTCAGCTCCCGAGTCCAAGCCCATGACCCTGTCCATTATATCTCCTTTGGCGGTAAGCATAATCACGGGGACTTCGCTGGACTGCCGGAGTCTCCTCAGCACTTCCATGCCATTTAGGGAAGGCAGCATGACGTCAAGGATGATCAGGTCGTAATCCCCGGACAATGCTTTTTCCAGGCCGCTTCTTCCGTCCCGCTCCAGTTGGACGGCATATCCTTCATGCTCAAGTTCCAGCTGCATAAACCGTGCAATCTTGGCCTCGTCTTCGATTAAGAGTATTTTCTTTTTGGTCACGGCACAAGCCCTCCGGGAAAACATTTTTATACTCTAAATTTACTATATTCTCTGGCCTTTGCCAATTAACGGGCCAAGGCCGGATAAAAAAAGAAAACCTGCTTAAACCAGCAGGTCCTAAGTGCGGCATGCATTTAGTCGATCTTGATTTCCCGGGAAACCCTATTGGCAAATTCACTGGCTTTGCTGGTGATATTTTCTATGCTGCTGTTTATGCTGCATTCTTCGCCGCTGCTTTTGTAAAACTTGATTCTGCAGCCGGTAAGAAGGGCCAAGACCAGCAAGGTGGCAGCGAGAGGCATGGCCAGAACGGCAACCAGCAAGACAAGCGGCAAATTGATATTAAGGAGGGTTGCCGCGTTTTTAGTGATGACCAACCTGATTTCACTCGCCCTTATATACATGCTCTTTATCTTTTTGAAAACAGAATGGGCGCGGCCATCAAATTCTTCCGCCCTTATCTTGTTTTCCTCTTCCAGGGAGGCGAGAGCCTCCACAACATTACCGCCGCTTTTCTCCAGCGCTTCCTTGGCCTCCTTGTAACCCACATTGGCCCTTTTTCTCAACAGGTCAATCTTTTCCAGCGTGATTTCCATTGTCATTCCTCCATTTGCAATTATTTAACGTTTGCGATCCGTATAGTAACCCCTGGGAGTTATAGGAGCATTAAAAAAAGATTAGAATTTGATTAGAATTTTCCTGGCTGGCAATTAGAAGAGAAAGCTATTCTTAAGTCTAAATTTGGTATAATAAGGGCAGGTTAAACCGGCCTGACAAGGAAACGAGGGATAGTCTTGAGACGCGTTTCGTTTATTCACTGCGCCGATGTTCATCTGGGAAACATGCAGTATAACGAGCCCCGGCGGCTGCAGGACTTCGCCCTGGCCTTCCAACGGGTGGTTGATTATGCCTTGGCCAGCAAAGTCGATTTTGTCCTGGTTAGCGGGGATTTTTTTCATAAGCGGTCTATTAACGCCGAAACCCTGGAACAGTCCGTCAACCTGCTTTCGCCCCTGAAGGAAGCAGGCATCCCGGTGTTTGCGATTGAAGGCAACCACGACAAGGCGTATTACGGTGAAAAAAATTCCTGGTTGGGTTTCTTGAACAATCAGGGATACCTGAACCTGCTGAGCCCGTCATTCCGGGAGGGCGGGCTGATCCTATCACCGTGGGATGAGAAGACAAAAAGCGGATCCATTTTCGACCTGCCCGGCGCCAGGGTTTGCGGGGTAGGCTACCTGGGCGTTACCACGGCCAGCCGGCTGGAAGAGGTATTGGAGCAGTTCCCTACCCGCGAGGGCTGTTTTACGGTCTTTATGCTTCATGCCGCCGTTAACAGGCTGCTGGTACAGGAGCTTGGCGGCATAAAGAAGGAGATGCTGGAACCTTTTCGCCCCAGGGTCGACTACCTGGCCCTGGGGCACATCCATAGCCGCTATGAGCTGGACGGATGGATCTTCAACCCCGGATCCCTGGAGTGTGTTCACCTGGACGAATCCGGTCCCGACAAAGAGAAGGGATTTTATCATGTGAGTGTTAGCGAACGAGGCGTGGAGGCGGTTTATGTTCCCAGCCGCTACCGCCCCGTTTGCCGTTATGACGTCGATATCTCCGCGTCCTGTGAAACGCGGGATGTTTACGACCTGCTGCGGCGGGAGATAAATCCTTGTGCTCCCCCGGAAGGGGCGCAGGTCCAGGTCGTACTTTCCGGCCTGGTGTCTTACAGCCCGTTGAGCCTTGACCTTGATTCCCTGGCGGTCAGGCTGAAAGAAGATTATTCCTGTCTGTACGTGGAAATACTGAACAGGCTCAATCTACCGCAGGGGGAAAAACCGGCGGAGGGAAGCACGGTTAAGAGGGAAGACCTGGAGAGGGTTGTTTTTCGCCGCATACTTGCCGGGGAAAGAAACTGGGAGGCGGGAGACCTGGCAGGGGCCGTGGAAGTTGTGCGGCGGGTGAAGGAGATGGCTCTTTCAGGTGAGGACGGCGAGGAAATAATCAAGTTTCTCCTGGAGTCAAGCGGCGTGTTGCCTGAAGATGAGACCTCCGGACAAAAGCAACCCGGAAGAGACGGTGGGGCGGGGGAGAACACATGAGGCTGGTAAGCCTGACGCTGGAGAATATAAAAAGCTATGTGAAGGAATCCATTTCCTTTTATGACGGCATAAATTTCATATCCGGGATAAACGGGGCCGGAAAGACGACGGTCATCGAAGCGATCGGCTGCGCCCTGTTTGACAGCAGCCCGCTTTCCTCCCAGCAGATGTTTATCCGGGAGGGGGCCAAAAGCGGCGTAATAACTGTGGTATTCGAGGCGGCGGACGAGAGACTGTACCGGGTGGTGCGACGCCTGAGGAGACCTACCGGCGGGTCTTGGATTGTAATCGATGAGGAGTCGGGCCGCGAACTTCATGAATTGCACGGCAGCCAGGACGTCAAAGCATGGTTGGCTGCCAACCTGGGTGTTGCCGCCGGGCTTGAGCCTTCCCTGCTGTTTGAAGACGTGATCGCCGTCCCGCAGGGCGGGTTTACGGCTCCGTTTTTAGAACGACCGGAGCGCCGGAAAAAGATATTTAACAACATCCTGCAGCTGGAGAGCTACCGGGAGGCCTTTGAAAAAACGAGCGGCCTCGTTACAGCTTTGAGGGACATGGTTTATGCCAGGGAAGCCGAAATAAAAGGCCTGCAGGTCAGGGTAGAAGATTTGGCCGCCTGCCGGGAACAGTTGAAAGCTAACCGGGAAAAAGCACATTTGCTAGAAAAGAACCTGCAGGATCTGGCATTGGAACTGGCCCGGCTGGAAAAGGAAACGGAGGTCCAGGAGGGCCTGAAGGCTGAAATAGAAAAGCGCGAAAAAGAGATGCAGGCGGTAAGAATCAGGCTTGATAACCTTTGCCGGCAGAAAGAGCGTCTTGAAATCCAGGTGGCCGAAGCCGCCGGCAGCCGTCAAAAAGCGGCCGCGGCCGAGCCGGGTTACCGCGAATATCTACGCCTCCAGGAGCGTGAAAAAGAGCTGGATGAAAAGCGGAAGGCCAGGGAATCGCTGAAAAATGAGGTTCAGGAATTGCAAAAGCAAGCGGCAGCCCTGAGAGCATGGATCGAAAACGAGAAGGAAAGCCGACGGCGCAGGCTTATCCAGGGCGAAACAGAGCTAAAGGAGATAATGGCGGAGGGAGAAAAAGAAAAGGCCGCCAAACAGGCGATTGTTACCAGGCGGGACCAGATTGCCGGATGGTACAAGAGGTTTGGGGAACTGAAAGAGGCCTGGCGGTTCGCCGGTCAGGCCGCTGAACTCTTGGAACAGGTAAAGGTCGGCCTGGCACTGCGCTGCGAGAGTCACGAGCAGCTCAAGCAGGAGAAGGAAAAACTGTTGGCGGTATTGGCGAAAAAAGAAGAAACGGAACAGTTGGCGCAAACCATTTCAGCCTTGGAGGAAAAGTTGGGGCGCGTGCGGGGAAAACTGAGCGAAGCGAAAGCAAGGGCGGCAACCCTGGAAGAAAACCGTAGCGCCATTAGCGGTGGCCTGTGCCCCTTTTTGAAAAAGCCTTGCCTCAATGTGGAGGGGAGCCTGGAAGAATACTTCGGTCGAGAAATAGAGAGGATCGCCGCGGAAATACCGGAGCTGCTGAAAGAAGAAGAGGAGATTGAAGCCGGGCTTTCTGCAGCCAGGAAAGCGGCGGGAGAGATTGTTGTTCTGATGCACCAGGAACAACGGTTGCGGGACCTGGAGAGGGCGGAAGCGCAAAACAGGGTTAGCCTGGAAAAAGAGAAAGAAATGCTGTCCGCCGAAATCGGGCCGGAGCGGGCTGGCGTTTTCGCGGAAGTTTTGGCGAGCGCGGAGAAAGCATTAAAGGCGGCAGGGATGGGCGCAGCCGAAGAGATGAAGGAAGACAGCGCACGCCTGGCGCAGCTCCTGGAACGGTATGGGGGCCTCTTCGCGGAGTTCTCCCGCCGCAGGTTCGAACCCCTGGAGGGAATGCGGATTCTGGAACCGCTGGCGCAGACCTCTGGGCAGATTAAAGAATTGGCTGATAAAATATGGGAACGAGCGGAAACGGCCTTCAGAGAGGCCTTGCAGGAAACAGGCAGCAACCTGGCTGCTTGCGAGGCAAGGCTGTCCGCGCTGCGGGACAGGTACAGGAAAGTGAGCGAGGAAATCAAGAGAATTAACGAGGACAGGACCGTGCAGGAAAAGGAGGAAATGCTTGCTTCAAGGGAGAGCACAGCCGCGGAATTGCAGGCCGGGCTTCAGCAGCTTGACGGCCTGGACGCTGAGCTTGAAAAGAACAAGGAGCGTCAAAGAGAACTGGAGCCGTTTTTCATCCAGTACATGCAGAACATTGAAGCGGCTGCCAGACTGGAAAGCCTGAAAGCCGAAATGAAAGAGCTGGAAGAAGAAACAGCAAGGCGCCGGGAGGAAGAGAAAGGACTGGAAAACATAATTGAGGATCTCCGCTCAAGTTTCAAGGCGGGCCTGTTATTGAACCTGAAACTGGAGCGCGAACGGCTGGTTGCCGAAAAGGCAAAAAAAACGGCCGAACTGGAGCACACCTTGCTGGAAGCGGAAAAAAACGAGCAGCAGGTACGGGAAAAAGAGGGCTACCAGCAGCAGATCGTTGAGCTGGAAAGGAGGATGGCTGCCGAAAAAAAGGCCCTGGTTCTTTTGAACCTGGCAAGGAACGTTCTCAACCAGAGCGGCGAAAAAATGGCCCGCGTCTACCGCGAATACCTGGGCCGGGAAGCCGATCTTATTTACCAGCGGATTGCGGGAGATAACGTCCACCTGGCATGGGAAGAAGATTACGAGGTCAAGCTGAAAGACGCGCCGGGAGGACTGGAGCGGGAACGCGTATTTGCCCAACTGTCAGGCGGGGAGAAGATGACGGCGGCATTGGCCGTGCGGCTGGCCCTTTTGAGACAGGTGGCGGGTTTGGGTATCGGGTTTTTCGACGAGCCAACCGCCAACCTGGATGAAAAAAGAAGAAACAACCTGGCGAGGGTTATCCCCGGCCTGGCCGGTGATTTTCGCCAGTTGTTCCTGATCAGCCACGATGACACCTTTGATGCGGTAACGGAAAATATAATTGTTCTGCAAAAGGAAAGCGGCGGGACAAAAGTGATCGTATCTGCGGAAAAGAATGGATAGCTCCTGCGGAAGCATACAGCCCGCAGGATTTTTCGTTATCAGGGCCGCTTACCCAGGCACATGAAGGAAGGAAGATACATAGTATTTATACACAAAGAAAGGACGTGAACCGGGCATGGGTATGGAACAGTTCATGAAAGCTCTGGCAATTTTCCCCCAGATTGTGGAATCGATAAAGAAAATGGATGAACAAGAAAAAATGGAGTTCGTGGAAAAACTGGGACTGGAAGGCGAGGAAAAAGAAACTGCTTGTAACATCTTAACCTGTTTCCAGGAAGGGAAAACCTTGAGCCCTGGCCAACAGGGCGCAGCCCTGAAACTTTTGGAGAAGGCCATGGACCTTGGCCAGATCGATCTTGCCACTCTGTTCAGCAATCTGGCTGGGGGCGGGCCTTAAATGAACCCCTGCACCTTTTGCTTGTTCCGGGCATAAGATAAACAGGCGAACAGCCAACAGAAAGAGGTGGACGGCGTGGCGAGCTTAAGGTTCAGTTTTGATGGAGAAAGGCGCCAGGCCAGCGGTCATAGTTTTGGGTGGAAGCGGCCCGCGCCGTTTCTTGTCCCAGGAGGCCATGGCGGACGCGGCCTGTATCCGTTTATCAGTTCCGTTTACGTCACGAAAGAAGACCGGGACGGACGGGGAACCCCCTGCACGGGAATAAACAAAGGCGAAGCGGCACCGGCGGAAGCCAAACCGGAACCGGACAAGGCGCTTCCGGCGCCCCAAAGTCATACCGACGGTGAAAATAGGGAAAAAGAGATTAAAGCGTTAGGCCAGAAGGAAACAATAGAGGGCTTGAACGGTGCAAGCGAAAAGCTGATTTCCTTTTTGGAAACCGCTGAAACCGGTCTTACCGGTCTAAAAGCGCAGCTCAATATGTTCAGGGGTGCTTTTAACGAAATATTGTTCAAATTGGACAGCTTTGCCCAGCTTCTGGACATCATCAGGAGCAATGAAGAAAGAAAATTCGCTCCGCCTGAGGCTGCGTTGTCATCGCAAACAGAGAGCAAAGACACCCTGGATGAGCTCCTGGAGATCTTGCAGACCCCCGCCTTTCAAGTCTTAATGCGAAGGCTGGCGTTAAGTTTTATGATAAAAAATAGCGGCAAAGTAACCTCTGACGGTCGCTGTTCATAAAATGGTACAGGAGACAGCGGTAATATAATAGCGGTGTTAATCCTAAGCAAAATCAAAGGAGGTATTTCGATGGCTCAGGAAAGCGTTGAGACAGCCCAATATGCGTACGGCTTCGGGTTTGGTTATGGAGGAGGGTTTCTCTGGCTGATCTTTTTGATCATCATTTTCTGGGTTATTTTCAGTTGCTTTTGCAGGCCTTACGGGCCGGTCTATTAAAGTTCAAACCAGCCGGCCTGTCAAATGGTATCAAAAGAGCACAGTATCGCGCTGTGCTTTCTTTTTACTTTTTAATCGTTGGCCAGTAACGCGCCGATACGCGGCTTCATACAATAATGTGCTAAATATAGGCGCTGGCAAAATTTACTGGGAGGTGGAGGAATGAACAGCGTTTCTGGTTCGGGAAAACGCAGGCAGGAAGGCCAACTGCTGGAGAACATCGCGGCCATAAGCGGTCAGGTAAGCGGTCTGAAAGAAAAATGTTCCACCCTTGGTTCGCTGCTGGAGGATGGCACCCGCAAGATTGACGCCGTTTTGAATATCGTGAGCGGTCTTAAAGCTCAGGAGCGGGCAATCCTTTCGGCCGGCGGGGAACAGGCCGCCGCTCAGCAGATGTCGAAAGAGCAAATTGATAGTATCCTGGAAATACTCAAATCGCCAGCTTTTCACAGCCTGCTCAGGCAATTGCTGATGAAATGGGCTTCTACCGGCGATTCGACCGCTTGAGCGGCAGGAATGAAAGCAAACCTGCAAGCGATGAAAGCCCCGATAGGGGCTTTCATGAGCAACTCATTACCATTTAAAGCAGTATTGTGTAGTATTATTAGGCAGCAGTATATTTTGTATCATCAGCGCTGTTTGAGGTTGTTCAAGCAGTCACGGCAATAGACGGGTTTTATGCCGCTGGGTTTGAAGGGCACCTGGGTTTCTGCTCCGCAGTTGGAGCAGTTAACCGTGTACAGCTGCCGATCGCCACCGCGGTTGTTCATTTGGTTCTTGCGCGCCCGGCGGCAGGACAGGCATCGTGCGGGTTCGTTCTGAAAACCCTTTTCGGCATAAAACTCCTGTTCCTGGACCGAAAACACAAACTCCCTACCACAGTCCTTGCAGATGATAACCTTGTCTTCCATGCTTTCTCTTCCTCCTGAGCAGATTTGGATTCCTCTATCTCCTTGATAGACGGCCAAATCTAACCCCCGGGAAGAGCCTCGTCTGGGATGGTTTGCCTTCATGCAAGAAGCGGGAATCGCAATATTTCAATTTTAAGTATACATGGAGATAAAATATTTTGCAAATTTTTTATTTCTTCTTGAGAAGATAAAGAAAACGTTTCACGAAATAAACGTTTGTGATTAAATACTTTGCCGCTGAAAAAGTCAAACTAAGCATATGGCGATTAGGTTTTTGATCTACGGTATATTAGGCTGGGCTATGGAGGTCGCGTGGACGGGGTTGGGTGCCTTAATGCTGGGCAATCTGCTATTGCCCGGGTTCACTTCACTCTGGATGTTTCCTATTTATGGTGCGGCCGTATTATTGGAGCCGCTGCACGATCGGATAAACGCGCAACCCTGGTACGTCCGGGGAGGGATTTGGGCAGTCGTGATCATTTCTTTCGAGTTTCTGACCGGCTGGCTGCTTTCTTCCTTGCTGGGCAGGTGCCCGTGGGACTACAGCCGTTCGACGGCTTATCACATCAACGGCCTGATCCGGTTGGATTATTTGCCCGTGTGGTTTTTTGTCGGCCTGCTGTTTGAAAGGGTTCACCGCTTTATCGACCGGATAGGCATATAAAGCCTTGCGCGTGCTGCGAAAAAAATATACCATGAGTAATGGAGAATGGAACATTCCTTAGGCTTTTGAGGTGACAGTTAAGTTGCGGCTGCGCAGGAAACGAGGGGTTGAACAGCGGGTTGCCCAGAAAGCCCACTTGATCGTCAGCGGTCAGCAGGAGTTGAGAGGCCGATGGGCAGAGGTCTTCGGGAGCGGACATCCCCTGCACGTAGAGATTGGGGCCGGCAAAGGAGCCTTTTTGGCTGCGATGGCCCGGGCTTACCCGGATATCAACTTTGTGGGAGTGGAAAAGGTTCCGGAAATAATCGTCAAGGCGGCAGAAAAAATCGAAGCGGCCGGCGCCAGCAACGTTCGCCTGCTGCTGGCTGATGCGGGGAGCCTTCCTTTTTATTTTGACCGTGGCGAAATTGAAAGAATATACCTCAACTTCAGCGACCCTTGGCCGAAAAAGCGCCACGCCAAAAGGCGCCTGACCAGCCCGCGCTTTCTGGACATTTATTTAAGACTGTTGACCAAAGGAGGGGAAATACATTTGAAGACAGACAGCCGGGAGTTTTTCGAGTATTCACTGGAAAGTCTGGTGGGTGCCGGTTTTTCGCTGCAAAAGATCACTTTTGACCTTCACGGCTCTACTGCCGGCGGTCCGGCGACTTTTGGATGCATCATGACCGAATACGAGCAGAAATTTATAGATCAAGGAATCCCAATTTGCAGCTGTGAGGCGATCAGTCCGCTGGTATAACTGGTGAAAAAGAGACGGCTGCGGAGCCGGCGGTTGTGCCTGGGAAACGGAGTGACAAACAGAAATGAGACTGCCCGAAGGATTTGCGGCCAGGATGGAGGGCTTGCTGCACTCCGAGTGGGAAGAGTTGCTGGCTGCCTGGGAAGGACCATTCCACCAGGGGCTGAGGGTCAACACGCTCAAAATCGATATAGACGATTTTTTGTCCCGGACGCCATTTGCTGTTGAACCCGTTCCTTGGACGGGAGACGGTTTTTACGTTCTGGGCGGTGGGAGACCGGCCGGACATCCGTATTACCAGGCCGGGCTGTATTACCTTCAGGAACCCAGCGCCATGGGACCGGCAGCCTGCCTGGGCGTAGAACCGGGAGACAATGTTTTAGACCTCTGTGCGGCTCCGGGCGGGAAATCGACTCAGCTTGCTTCCCTCCTGCGCGGCCAGGGATTGCTGGTGGCCAATGATGCCAGCCCGAAAAGGGTCAAGGCGCTTGTCTGGAACCTCGAGCACTGGGGCGCCACCAACACGGTGGTGAGCAACGAGGAGCCGGCAAGGCTGGCGGCTCATTTTCCGGGTTTTTTTGATAAAATCCTGGTTGATGCTCCTTGTTCCGGGGAGGGCATGTTCAGAAAAGACAGGCGCGCTGTCACCGGCTGGTCGTCAGTCGATTCCCGGTCATATGCGGCGATCCAGGAGGAACTGCTGGCCGCGGCAGCCCTGATGCTTAAAACAGGCGGGCGCATGATGTATTCCACCTGCACGTTTTCACCGATAGAAAACGAAGGCGTGGTGGAGCGTTTTCTGCAGGCCAACCCGCACTTTTCATTATTGGATATAGCCCGGGCGCCAGGATGGGAGCCAGGAAGACCGGAATGGCTTGCCGCCGAAAGCGGAGAGCGCCGGGAAGAATTGCGAAAGACCAGGAGACTTTGGCCGCACCGCGCCAGGGGCGAAGGGCATTTCATGGCCTTGCTGGAGAAAAGGGAAGCAGGCGGCGGTGTACATCTGCCGCCGCGGGGGAGCTCCGAGGGGGATATCCAGCCGCAGCCGTTTCGTGCTTTTGTGGAGGAAAACCTGGTCCGGCCGCTGGAGGGCCAATTCGTCCAGCGGGGGAGCTATCTTTACCGCGTACCGGCGGGGTTTGTCCTGCCGGAAGGCTTGAACGTCCCCCGCCCGGGTTGGTTCGTTGGCCTGGTAAAGAACGGAAGGTTTGAACCTTCGCAGGCCCTGGCTATGGGGCTGCGAAGGGAAGATGCCGCCAGGAGCGTCTCCTTTGGCCAGGAAGACAGAAATGTAGAGCGCTACCTGAAAAGAGAGACAATCATGACCGGAGGGCCAAAGGGCTGGACGCTGGTCTGCCTGGAGGAGTTTCCCCTGGGATGGGCCAAGCAAACGGGTGAATACCTGAAAAATTATTACCCGCCGGGTTGGCGGCGGACTTATTGAGGAGGGGATTGGATGAGACTGTGCTATAAGATTTGGCTTGACCAAAACGGCAAGGCTTTTGGCACGGGACCCTACAGGATATTTACAAAGATCGAGCAGCACGGTTCTTTGCGCAAGGCGGCGGAAGAGCTTAACCTGTCATACAGCAAGGCCTGGAGAATTGTCAACATGGTCGAGGAACGGCTGGGATTCAAATTTGTCGAGCGCGAAGCGGGCGGCGCCTGCGGCGGCGGGTCCAGGCTGACGGAAGAGGGACGAGCGTTTGTGAAAAAGTACGCCCAATTCATCGACGAGGCCGAGTGCTGCCTGAGACGGGCCTATGAAAAGCATTTCGCCGATTGACAGCCGCAACCTGCTGTTATATTTTTATATTGAAACACTGATAAGCCTTTGGGCGCCAAATTTTTTGGCACCGTTATATACGGACGAGAATAACGGCCGGCAGGGAGGCAGGGCGGAAGATGGAGTGTGCAGTAATATACCGGAGGCTGAAAACGTTCCTGCAAGAAATGATTGATTCTCACCACCTGGAGGGTGTCGAAGCTTTTGTCACGGGAAGGGGTCTTTCGGCCGAAGAGGCAATCGGCAATCCAGACCGCCGGGATTATCCCTTGCTCAAGGGAAAGGAGAGACTGCTGCAGGCCGAATTCAGGGGGACGGCGGGCCAGGCCTTTACCGACAGCCCCGGAGCGTTGGCGGGCAGGTTGAGGGATTTTTTGGACATGACGCTGGGCACGAACTTTGAGCGGGCGGCCTTCATCGCGGTGTTGAACGCGGTGATGCGCCACCTGGGATTGATTGAAGGCACCGTACATTGCAAGGACAAAGAGCCGGCCAGGTGCGCCGGGCTGCTGGCGGAGCGGATACGCCGCGAATACGGTAATCCCAAGGTGGCGATGATCGGTTTGCAGCCGGCTCTCCTGGAAGAGTGCAGCAAAGAATTTTCAGTAAGGCTGGTGGATTTGGATCCGGACAATATCGGCCGGCTAAAAGGCGGGGTTGCAGTTGAAGATGCCGAATTGAAAACCAGAGAACTGGTAGAGTGGTGCGATTTGCTGCTGGTAACGGGGAGCACCGTGGCAAACGGCACGATCGGCACGTTTTTGCAGGTAGACAAGCCGGTAATTTTTTACGGTACAACCATTGCCGGCGCAGCGAAAATATTGGGGCTGAGGAGGTTCTGCCCGTGCGCAAAATGAAGGTTGGTGCCGGCATGCTATCTTTGCTGCTTCTCTTCGCCGTGGTTTGCGGGTGCGGCAGGACAGGAAATCCGCAGGTTACAAGGTTGGCGGTGGAGTATAACACTCATGCGGCGTGCGCTTTCGTTGCCCAGGAGAAAGGCTGGCTCACCAGGCCGGAGCAGGGCGGCGGTGGTTTGTTCAACGTGTACGCCACCGGCGTGGCCCTTTCCGGGGCACTGAGCCGTGGGGATGTGGACGCCGCCTTCATTTGTCTGATACCGGCTGTTACTGCTTATGCCAACGGCGGCGTGCCGTTAAGAATAGTGTGCGGCACCCACCGGTACGGATACGGTCTGGTCTGCAGCGCGTCCAAGATTAAAGAAGTCCGGGACCTAGAGAACAGCGGGGTTAAAATAGGCTGCGTCAGCGAGGGAGGGACCACCGATCTCCTCCTGCACAAAATAATCGGAAGGTACGGCCTGTCAAAAGAGAAAGTCTTGCGCAACGTTTTGCGCATGGACCCGGCCAGGCAGCTGCTGGCCCTGAAGGGAGGAGAAATCGATGCGGCGGTGGTCCCGGAACATTTCGCCACATTGGCGGAAGGGTTGGGGTTTGCAATGCTGCTGACCAGCCAGGATGTTTGGCCCCGAATGCCGGGCAGCGTCCTGGCGGTTACAGAGACGCTGGCGAACGAAAACCGGCCGGCGGTGAAAGAACTGCATGCGGCCGTGGTCCGCGCTACTGCGTATATCAATGAGAACCCGGACGGTGCGGCGGAAATTGTGGCCAGGGAGCTGAACGACCTTCAGGGACCGGCGGGCATTGGCCAATCAGCTATCGAACACGGCGATTTTCATGTCGATGTGGAAACCGTGCGACGTTCGATGGAGCGCTTGGAATACACCACCAGCCTGGAGAAAGAAAAGGTGCAGGAGGTCATCGATTTTATGCATGAATTGGGATACATCAAAGCGGCGTTCCCGGCGGAAAGGCTCTTATTGGAAGGGGTTGATAGGGGTTAATGGCTGTCAACAAGAGAAGCAAGCCTTTATCCGGACTTGTTTGCCTTGCTCCGGCAGGTGTGCTGCTTCTGACCTGGGAGGCACTGGCCTGTTGGAAGGGCAGCCCTTTGTTCCCGCCTTTTTCTGCAGTGGCCAGGCAGTTCTATGCGCTCCTTGTAACCCAGGGATCGCTTTGGCCGCATTTGGCAGTCAGTCTGGGCAGGGTGACGGCTGGTTTTGTGTTGGGGAGCGCGGCCGGTTTATTGGCAGGCGTGCTCATCGGATGGAACAGGCTGGCTGCCGTTTCCCTTGGGCCGCTGGTCAGCATTTTTTACCCCATACCGGCCCTGGGATGGATCCCGTTGCTGATGATCTGGGTGGGTCTAAACGAAGCGCTGCCTGTTCTGATCGTGTTCATTTGCTGTTTTTTCCCGGTGCTGTACAATACGGTCTCGGGCATCAGGAGCGTGGATGTCGGGCAGATCAGAGCGGCGAGAACGCTGGGCGCTTCCGAACTGCAAATACTATGCCGGGTGGTGCTGCCTTTGTCCCTTCCCAGCATTTTTACCGGGCTCAGGCTCGAAGCGGGGATGGCCTGGCGGGCGATCATCGCTGCGGAGATGATTGCGGTTCCGACCGGCATCGGGGTATTAATGATGAAGGCTGAAAGCCTGATCCTGGTTGATGCCATCATGGTTTGCATGGCGGTTTTGTCCCTGATGTGTTTCGCCTTTGAGAAAGCAATCGGGTATTTTGAACAGAAGTATACCCGCTGGTTGGAGGGACGGCCGTGACGTTTGTCGAACTAAGGGAAATAACAAATTCGTACTGCCTTGACCGGGTAAACTTGCAGGTGCCGGATGGGGAACTGCTGGTGCTGATGGGACCGACTGGTTCCGGGAAGACTACTTTGTTGAACGTCATCGCCGGTTTGGAAGAATACCGGGGATCGGTCCTGTTTGACGGCCGGCCGGTGGATGGAACCGCTCCCGGCCGGAGAAACATTGGGTACCTGTTCCAGGGCAACAACCTGTTTCCGCACATGGACGTATACTCCAACATCGCTTTCGGGCTGAAGGTCCGCGGGGCGGGCAGCGCGGAGATCGCGGAAAGGGTGGAGAAGTTGATGGACATGTTCGAGATCTCCGGCCTGCGCAACCGCTTTCCGGCTGGCTTAAGCGGAGGCGAACGACAGCGGGTAGCCCTGGCTAGGGCTTTGGCCATTTCCCCGGACGTTTTGTTGCTTGACGAGCCGACCAACAGTTTGGATTACCGCACTTCCCGGCGACTGCGGGCTGAATTCCGGAAGTGGCAAAAAAGGCTGGGGATAACCACCGTCTATGTTACTCATGATTGCAGTGAGGCGGAGCAAATGGCGGACCGGATAGCCGTTATGGAGCAAGGCCGGATCGTACGGACCGGCCGTCCTGAAGACATCCTCCGTTTCTTCGCAGAAACGGAGGATATGGCATGAACATGACCGAAGCCCTTGGGCTGGGGGATAACAGCGTTCTGACCTGTGTGGGAGCTGGCGGCAAAACATCGCTGCTGATGACCCTGGGGACCGAGTGGCAACAAGAGGGCAGGCCGTTTCTCCTCACGGCCACCACCAAAATGTTTTGCTGGCAGGCGCTCGACTTTTACCCGGTTTTTTGCCGGGACTACGAACGCGGCAGCCGGCAGGTACGCAAATTTTTGGCGAAACACGGTTGCGCCGCGTGGTTCAGGAACTGGCGGGAAACAAAGGTGGACGGCCTTCCCCCGGAGTGGATCGACGGGCTTGTTCGCGCAGGCTTGGCCGCCAACGTGTTGGTGGAAGGGGACGGGGCAAGAAGAAAGCTGCTGAAGGCTCCGGCGGCTCACGAACCGGTGATACCGACGGCATCGAACCTGGTGGCAGGCGTGTTGAGCTTGAGGGCCGTGGGAGCAGAGCTTTCCGCAGCCACTGTTCACCGCGTGGAAATAGCGGCGAAACTGCTTGGGAAAAGATGCGGGGCGCAGATCGAGGCGGTTGACCTGGCAACGCTGGCTGTCCATCCACAGGGGATTTTCAAGGGGGCCAGCCAGCCCAGAGTGCTTGTATTGACGGGCAGTGATCCCGAAAACGGCCGCCAGGCCGAAGCGATAGCCGAACTGCTGAAACGATTGAGAAGCAGCCCGGCGGACTTAGTGGCGTGTGTGGTTACGGAGGGATACGGCAAACAGATGAGGGCGGTGGAGGTATACCGGTATGGTTGAGCGGGGCAACGGATTGGGTGTAGTGGTGCTGGCTGCCGGGAGAGCAGTGCGGATGGGCAGGCCCAAGCTGCTCCTGGAACTGGGCGACGATACACTGCTCGGACATGTCCTCAGGACCGCGGCTTGCTTTGACTGGAGCGGACGCATAGCAGTTATCGGCGAACCTCGCGGGCCGCTGGAAGAGGTGTGCCGGAAGCACGCCTTCCCGTTTGTGCATAATCCCGACCCCGGTACCGGCCAGAGCGGTTCGCTGCGCCTCGGCCTTTCCAACCTGCCGGACGGTCTGAAGGGCTTCCTTTTTCTGTTGGGAGACCAGCCCCTGGTGGGCGTAGACCTGGTGGCGGCAATGCTCAGGGAGTTCGAAAAAGCCGCTAAGCCAGACGGGATCGTGGTGCCGCATCACGGTGGGCAGGCCTGCAGCCCCGTCCTGTTCGCTGCCTGCTGGAGGGAAGCGCTGTCCCGGCTGGAAGGAGACCGGGGCGGTTGCCAGGTATATAAATACAGCCCGCAGGCGGTGATCCCTTTGCCCTGGAAAGACTGCCGCCCATTTTTGGATATCGACCGGTGGGAAGACTATGAACAGGTGCGCGAGGAGTGGATGAGTACATGATTATTTACAAGAAGATCGTGGAACTGCTTTCAGCAGGCGAGACGTTCGCCCTGGCGCAGGTGGTCGCGCGGGAAGGTTCTGCGCCAAGGGGAGCGGGGGCGAAAATGCTGGTCAGGGCTGACGGTTCGATAATCGGTACGGTGGGAGGTGGCGACCTGGAGGCGATGGTGATCAAAGAGGCCCTGGAATGTCTGGACAAAAGAGAAAACAGGTTCAGGGAATACAGTCTTGACCGGACTGCCAGCGGGAACCTGAACATGCAGTGCGGTGGCAGGGTGAGTGTGTCGATTGAAGTCGTTTCCCCGCCTCCCCACCTGGTGATTGCCGGGGCCGGGCACGTGGGGATGGCCCTGGCCCGGATGGCTTCGGAACTGCAGTGGCAAATAGAAATGGCCGATGACCGGGCTGAACTGCTTGAACCGGCCCTGTTGACGCCGGAGGTCAAAGGGGTTTGGGGGAAAACATATGTGGAAGCTGTCCGCAAGACATCCATTTCTGCCAACAGCCTGGTGGTCATAGTAACCCGCAATGCGGACGCCGAAGTCCTGGAAGAGGTGATCGGGCGTCCGGTTCGCTACCTGGGCATGATTGGGAGCAGCCGCAAGATCGGGCTGATCAAAAACAGGCTGGCCGAAAAAGGTGTGCCGGCAGAACTGCTTGACCGCGTATATGCTCCGATCGGTTTGGACATCGGGGCTGAAACGCCGGCTGAGGTGGCGGTCAGCATCCTGGCCGAACTGGTGGCGGTGGTCAAAGGCTGCTGCCCGAACAAAACCGCAAGTCTCAGCAAACGTGAGAAACGTCCAGGCGGCGGTTGCAACTGAAAAAGAGGCGCGGGAGGAGTAAGATGAAAGACAGCAGGCTTGTGGTGGTGAGAGGCGGAGGGGATATCGCCACGGGGATCATCCATCGCCTCAACCGGGCAGGATTTAAGGTCGTGGTGCTGGAGAGGCCGCAACCGACCGTCATCAGGCGGACAGTGGCCGTTGCGCAATGTGTCTTCAGCGGGGAGACGGAGGTTGAAGGGTTGAAAGCCAAACTGGCCGCCTTGCCGGATGAGGCCCTGCAACTGGCGGAGGGCGGCCTGGTCCCGGTGCTGGTGGACCCGGAGGCCGCTTCCTTGCCAATGTTGCGCCCGGCGGTGTTGGTGGATGCCATCATGGCCAAACGCAACACGGGAACCTCTCTGGACATGGCCCCGATCGTAATCGGCGTGGGGCCCGGTTTCGTGGCGCGCCGTGATGCGCATGCCGTGGTGGAGACGCAGAGAGGCCATTGCCTGGGCAAAGTTTACTATGAAGGGAGCGCCATTCCCGATACAGGGATACCTGGCAAGATCGGAGGCGTGGATAAAAAACGGGTGGTGCGCTCGCCTGCCGACGGTTTGTTCTTTCCGGCGAGGGAGATCGGCGATGCGGTGAAACGCGGTGAAACGCTGGGCAGGGTAAACGGGATAGAAGTGAAGTCTCCCCTGGACGGCATCCTGCGGGGACTTATCAACGCAGGAATAGAAGTAAAAACAGGCATGAAAATTGGGGATGTTGACCCGCGCCTGGTGCGGGAATACTGTTTTTCCATCTCCGATAAAGCCAGGGCGGTGGCCGGCGGGGTGCTGGAAGCGATACTGCATTTCTGCAGGGAGGACTGACTAATGAACGGATTGCGCAAGGTGAAGGTGGAAGAAGCGATCGGGATGGTCCTGGGCCATGACGTGACAAGGATAGTGCCCGGGGAATTCAAGGGGCCGGCTTTCAGGAAGGGGCATATCATCAGGGCGGAGGACGTCGGCGCTTTTTTGGACCTGGGCAAGGAGCACGTATACGTCTGGGAAGCAAAGCCCGGCTGGATCCATGAGGACGAGGCGGCAGCTGCCGTTGCCAGGGCGGTGGCCGGGGAAGGGCTGCGCTTTACCGAGCCCAGGGAAGGCAAGATAACTTTTTTGGCCGCCTGCCCCGGTATAATCAAGGTGGACGTGGAAAGGCTGGAGCTCATCAATATGATTGATCAGGTTGTCCTGTCTACCCTGCACAATAACAGGCCGGCCGCGGAGGGAGAAAAAGTCGCTGCCACACGCGTGGTCCCGCTGGTGATCGAGGAAGCAAGGATCAGGGAAGTGGAGCAGATCGCCCGCGACGGGCCGGTCATCTACCTCAAGCCATTGAAACACGCCCGGGTTGGGATTGTAACTACCGGAAACGAGGTGTACAAGGGCAGGATCAAAGACGGGTTCGGGCCGGCCCTGCAGAAAAAAATGCTCCATTATGGCTGCGAAATAACAGGCCAGGAGATCGTTCCGGATGATCCGGCTGTTATTAAACAGGCCATCAGGGGAATGAAGGACCGGGGGGTTGATATAATCCTGGTGACAGGCGGGATGTCGGTGGATCCCGACGACGTTACTCCCGCCAGCATCCGAGAACTGGGGGCCGAGCTGGTTACCCACGGCTCGCCGGTTTTGCCCGGCGCCATGTTCCTTTTGTCTTACTGGGAAGGGATACCGCTTCTTGGCCTGCCGGCGTGCGTCATTTACGCCAGCCAAACCGTATTTGATCTGGTTTTTCCCCGGCTGTTGGCCGGGGAGAAGCTCAACAAGCGCGACATAGCCCGCCTGGGGCACGGCGGCCTTTGTCAGGGCTGCCAGGAGTGCCGCTATCCCGCCTGCAGTTTCGGCAAGGCTTGACGGCGGGGATCAGAGCAACAACCAAAAAAGTTGGGCAAGCCTTTGCGCATGTCGCCGGAAACAAAAAAAAGCACCCTTTTTCTGACAAGATTGCAGGATGTGTAAGGGGACTCAACGAAACAACTATATCAAAAGCTACAACAGTGCGGGGAATATCCGAGAAAATCCGCAAGCGGAGGGCTACAAATGACCTGCGGTGAAAACCGTCCTTCAAGCCGGCGCTTGTCTCTTCAAAAAAAAATCGTCAGGAAAATCCAGCGGGCAGTGGTGGAATTCGACCTGCTGGCGAGCGGCGACCGGGTTTTGCTGGGTCTTTCCGGCGGCAAGGACAGTACTTTCCTGCTCTATGCGCTGTCGGTGCTGGTTGCCCACCTGCCATTTCCGGTGGAACTGGGTGGAATCACTGTCGACCTGGGCTTCAAAACACCGGAAGAGACCGACTTTGGTCCCTTGAAGGCGGCCTGCGAAACGCTGGGGGTGCCGCACACGACAATCAGGGCTGAGCTGGGGAAGGAAATCCTTGAACATCCGTCTCAAAACCCGTGCGCGCGCTGCTCATATTTCAGGCGGGCCTTGATTCACAACTTTGCGCGGGACAACGGCTACAACAAGGTGGCCTTTGCCCACCACCTGGATGATGCCGTAGAAACCTTCCTGATGAGCCAGTTGTACTCGGGGCAGATTTACACCTTTTTGCCGAAGACTTTCCTGGACAGGACGGAGGTAACAGTGATCAGGCCCCTGGTTTATCTCCGGGAAAACGAGATCGGCCGAGAGGCGGCGCGGCTTGGCATTGTACCGGTGGCCAGTCCTTGTCCGCTGGATGGGACTACCAGGCGCACGGAAGTAAAAGATTTGCTTAGGAATATGAAAAAAAATAACCCCCACGTTTTTTACCACCTGGCGGCGGCTATGCGTGAGGGCAGGGAAGTCCAGCTATGGCCCCGCGAACTGACCAAGGAAGAGATCAGGGCCAAAACCCGCCGGTTCTGGAATAATCAATAAATACCCGTACTATAATGTTGCTATACTGTAAGGTCGACGTGCTGTATGGTGCCGGCTGTTCCGTTTTCCTTCAGGAACAGGCCGGTTTTTCGTATTTCGCCCAGCGGCTTGTTGCCGGGGCCGCGCAGGGCAAAGGGCGTGGCTATGCTGCCCACGTAGATGGCCCCGATGCCGGTTTCTCCCAGAGCAAGCAAGTAATCGCGACCTTCGCTGTCTTTGGTCCAGATGCGCAACCGGTGAAAGACAGGGTCGTTTTCATCTATCCAGCAGTTATGGTCCTGGTCATAGGCTGCCAGTTCCCGGAAGCCGTCGCCGGTGTTGGGGCCGAACAGCTCTTGCCCGCTGTTTATTGTTCCGTCGCCGTTTAAATCGATGGCCAGGAAGCCGCTGTTGTTTTGTAGGAAGGAGATTTGATCTTTTTGGCCGTCGTTATCCAGGTCAAAGAAATACTTGGCCGTCGTCAAGGCGGCCATGCCGCCGCGGAAATTCACAGCCAGGGGATCGATCCGGGCGGCGTCGCCGGCCCTGATCCGGAACCCGCTTTTTTCCGTAAAATCTCGGCTCATTTTCAATTCCAGTCCGATCGCGATTTCTCGCCCGTCGCCGGTACTGACGGTCCCTGAAACGGAAAAGGTTGCGGTTTCTTGTTCATGGAATTCGCGAGAATAGTCGAAAGCCAGCCCCCATCCCTGCCTGGCTCCGTCCGCCTGGGACGGCGGGGAGGATGGCGCCATCCCCGCCCCCGGCGGTTTTTTTATTTTTATTACCGGAATTTTGATTTTAAGCTTTTTGCCGGTGAGCGACTCGAAAAAGGCTTCGATCAGCTTGACCTTCAGCTTGTCTTCATCGCTTACAGTTATTTCTTCATATTGTTCTTCGTTGCAGGCGCAAGCCGGCTGGGCGCTCCGAGCGGCAGCCAGGAGGCTCGCTTGGCCCTCCGGCGAAAGGTCGAGCGTGTAGCTTGCCTTCGACCCCTGCCCGTCAATCCACACCGCAAGGCTTTCGTGGACTTCTTCCCTTGCCTGCACCTGGTGGGATGCCGACATGCTTACCTGGAAACCATCAATTTTCATTTTGCGGATCACTCCAACCGCTGTGCAAAACCCCTGTTTTGCTGCAGCCAATTCTTGTTTTCTCTTTCATTAAGAATATATATCGTGAAAAACTAAAAATTGTTTAGAGGAAAACGTAATTTTTATTCAAACAGTGTTGACAGGGCCAGGAAATGTGTATATATTAAATATATACAGTATAGACAATAATAACGGAATAACCAGGGGGAGGGATGTTGCTGACATGGACATTATCATTTCCAATACTTCGACGGAGCCGATTTACGAACAGATCGCGAGGCAGGTCAAAAACCAGATCATTACCGGCGAACTTGAGGACGGCGAACCCCTTCCCTCGATCCGGAACCTGGCCCGCCAGCTCCAGGTAAGTGTAATCACCACCAAACGCGCTTATGAAGAGCTAGAAAAAGAAGGCCTGATAGCAACTGTAGGAGGGAAGGGCACTTTTGTAGCCGGCAGGAACAAAGAATTCTTGCGGGAAAAAAGATTGGCCCTGCTGGAGGAAAAACTGGCGAGCATCGCCCAGGAAGCGAAAGAGCTCAAGGTCAGCCGCCGGGAGTTTGAACAGATCCTGGATGTAATATGGGGGGAGGATTAAGATGGACAACATCCTGGAAATAAATGGCCTGCGGAAGAGATATCCTGGTTTTGTATTGAACAACGTCGGGTTCGCTCTAAAAAAGGGGTACATCATGGGCTTCATTGGCGCCAACGGAGCGGGCAAGACGACCACCATCAAACTGATCATGAACCTGATCCGCAGGGAGGCCGGAGAAATAAAAGTTTTCGGCCTCGACAACATCCGCTGCGAGCAGCAGATCAAGCAACGGATAGGTTTTGTCTACGACGACAATTATTATTACGAGGAGCTGACCCCGCTGGAAATAAAGAGGATCATTGCGCCGTTTTACCGGTCCTGGGACGACGGGGCCTTCACCAGGTACCTGCGGGAGTTTGGGCTGCCGCCGGACAAGGCCCTGAAGAATTTTTCCCGGGGGATGAAAATGAAGCTGTCGATCGCCCTGGCCTTATCGCACCAGGCTGAGCTGTTGATCCTGGATGAACCGACTGCCGGCCTGGACCCGGTGTTCCGCAGCGAGTTCCTGGACATCCTCCGGGAATTTATGACCGATGAACACAGGGCTGTGTTGATATCAAGCCACCTGACCTCGGACCTGGACAAGATCGCCGACTATGTATGCCTGATTGACAATGGCGAGGTTGTGCTGGACTGCTCCCGGATTGAACTGCAGGAGCAGTATGCTGTGGTAAAGGGGGAGAAAAAGTATCTGGATGAGCAGATGAAAAGGCGGCTGATCGGCCTGCGCCTCGGAGATTTCGGCTTTTCCGGCCTGACCAGGGAGGCGGGCGAAATTCGGCGCATATATAAAGAGTCGGTGCTCATTGAGCGGCCGACGCTGGAAGACATCATGCTCTATATGACGAGGAGGGGAAAAAGTTGTACAGCCTGATTTTAAAAGACATCCTGCTTCAGAAAAAGACCGTGCTGTTTACCGCCGGCTACAGTTTGTTTATCCTGATCGTTTTCCAGAATCCCGTCTTTTCCGAGGCCGCCTATATAATGGGCGCCGTGGCAAGCGGTTATATGTTCATCCTCGGTGCCTGCGCCTATGACGAGAAAAACAGGAGCGATATCATCCTTAACAGCCTGCCGGTTAAACGCTCCACTATCGTGAGGGCCAAATATGCGGGGGTTGTTGTGTTTACCGCGATTGCGTTCTTGATTATCGGGATCACGGGATCCCTAATGAGGCTGGCAGGGTTGCCGGTACCCTTGCGCTACCCTGGCTGGCCTGATGCGGTAGGAGTTTTTGCCAGCATGGTCCTGCTCGCTTCGCTGTATTTCCCGTTTGTCTTCCGGTACGGGTACATCAAGTCGCGGCTGTTCAACCTGGTGCTGTTCATGCTGGTCTTTTTTTCACCGGCCCTGATAAACGATTACCTCAAAAAGCAGCACGGGAACCTGGAGCAGGCCGCGGCGCTTGTCCCGGCCCTGCCCGGGTGGCTGGCCGGACTGGGTCTTTTTCTGGGCGGGCTGTTGCTGATGGGCGGTTCCTACCTGCTGTCGGCGTATTTTTACCGGCGGCGGGAGTTTTAGAGGAAAGAGGAATTGCAATTACGGGTACAATTTCTTTTTATAATACCCCCCCGAGCAATAAAGCGCGCCGGCGGGGTTGTGGGCCAGTACGCGGTCTTTGGCCACCAGAACGGTTACTGGCGCGTGCGAATACCGGAAGAAAAGACTGTCGTGGCCGACGCACAGTCCGACTGCTATATTGAAGTCGGTTTTAGCCTCGTTGAGGAGCAGGGCTTGCACAATCGGGTTGCACATGCTTTCATACTGCCCGGGATATACTTTTTCCTCATTTTTGAGGCCAAGTGTTTCTTCTTTGTCGATGCCGCCGCACTTGCAGACAACCGAAGAAACTGAAAACCCGTGGGCGCGCAAGATTTTGGAGAGCAGCCCCGCTTCGTTTTTCAATCCCCGGCAAAAGGCGATACCAATTTTCTGGTAAGAAAGCGCTTGGCAGAAATGTATTGTTTCTTCCAGGCGCGTCCAGTTGGCATACCCCTGTTTATAGCCGCAGGCTTCGGTTATTGCAGATTGGCGTGCAAATTTCAAGGTTTCGCCTTGGTATTCACCAAGGCTTTTTTCGATAATGTCAGGGCTGTTCATCGGGCAGTTTTTGGGCAGGTTGTCCTTGCCCGGGCCGCTGCAGGCCATTACCTGGCATTCGGCGCATGCAAACATGGTTTTGCTTCTCTCCTTCGCATATAAGATATTACAGGCTAAAAACACCCTTGCGGTTTCATTTTAGTCCATATTTACAATTAATTCACGAAAAATTTTATATGGATAATAAAATTTTATTGGTATTTTGTTCACATAAAAAAGGTTTAAAAGGTATTATCGCGAATAAACTAAATGTATTGCTTAATTATTGAGCACTCAGGCGGGTCGGGCTGTCGTCGCCGGCAAAAGGAACCAGGGGGTCCACTGGCTGGAACTTAAGCCGTATGAATTGCACCCTGATTCATAATAAAAAATAAAAAGAAATAAAAAAATGGAGGGGAAAAGAATTTGAGGGAAGTAAGTTGTGAGAGAATCAAGGAGACCGTAAAAGAGCTGTACCTGCGCGCCAATTACTACATCGGGGAGGACATCCTGGCGGCCCTGAAGGAAGGGCTGGCGAAAGAGGAATCGGCAACCGGCAAGGCGGTGCTGGAGCAGATCCTCAAAAACCACGAGATCGCCAGCGGCGAAAGGATCGCCATCTGCCAGGATACGGGGCTTGCCGTGCTGTTCGTCAAAATCGGGCAGGAGGTGAGGATTGTCGGCGGGGACTTCAACGAAGCCGTGAATCAGGGGGTAAGAGAGGCCTATATCGAAGGGTATCTCCGGAAGTCGGCCGTCAACGATCCCGTCATCGACCGCAAAAACACAAAAGACAACACGCCGGCCATCATCCACCTGGAACTGGTTCCCGGCGATAAAATCCATGTTCATGTGACTGCCAAGGGGTTTGGCAGTGAAAACATGAGCCGGATGAAGATGCTGACCCCGGCGGAAGGAGAAAAAGGCGTTAAGGATTTCATTGTGGAAACGGTCAGGATAGCGGGCCCGAACCCCTGCCCGCCCGTGATCGTGGGCGTGGGTGTGGGCGGAACGATTGAAAAAGCGGCGCTTTTGGCCAAGAAGGCCACCCTGCGCAAGATCGGCGAGCGCAACGCCGATCCCCGTTACGCAAAGATGGAAGAAGAAGCGCTGGAAGAAATCAACAAGCTGGGAATAGGCCCGGCTGGCCTGGGCGGCAGGGTCACAGCCCTGGCGGTAAATATTGATTACTTCCCGACCCACATCGCCGGCCTGCCGGTCGTGGTGAACGTTTGCTGCCATGCGGCCAGGCATGCCGAAGCGGTGATATGAGGGAGGAGGGCAAGAGAATGGACGACAGCGTTAAAAGGATCACCACGCCTTTAACCGACGAGACGGTAGCCGGCCTCAAGGCCGGAGACAACGTCCTGATCAGCGGGGCGGTGTATGCGGCCAGGGATGCGGCTCATAAAAGGTTCATCGGCCTGATCAACGAGGGCCGAGAACTGCCGGTCGACCTGAAGGGGCAGATCATATATTACGTGGGGCCGGCGCCAGCCAAACCTGGTCAGGCCAGCGGCGCAGCGGGCCCGACTACCAGTTCGCGCATGGACAGCCTGACACCTCCCCTGCTGGACAGGGGATTGAAAGGGATGATCGGCAAGGGGCTCCGTTCCCAGGCGGTCATAGATTCTATGAAAAAGAACAGGGCCGTGTATTTTGCGGCCACCGGCGGGGCGGCCGCCTTGATTGCCAGGAGCATCAAACGGGTGGAAATGGTCGCCTATGAAGACCTGGGCGCCGAAGCCGTACAGAAGATGGTGGTGGAAGATTTCCCGGCCATCGTGGTGATCGACAGCGAGGGCAACAACCTGTACCTGACCGGTCCGGAAAAATACAGACAGAATTGAGGGGGCTGCAAAAAAATGGATTACAGCAAGGAAGCCTTGAGACTGCACAAGGAATTGAAAGGGAAACTGGCGGTTGTGAGCAAGGTGCCGGTGTCCAACAAGGATGACCTTTCCATAGCCTACACGCCTGGAGTGGCCGAGCCCTGCAAGGCCATCGCCAGGGACAGGGCCGCGGTGTACGAATATACCATCAAGTCCAATTATATTGCCGTAGTGTCCGACGGCACCGCCGTGCTGGGGCTGGGAGACATAGGCCCTGAAGCCGCCATGCCCGTGATGGAAGGCAAATGCGTGCTGTTCAAGGAATTTGGCGGCGTAGACGCTGTGCCCCTTTGCCTAGATACCAAAGACGTGGACGAAATCGTGGAGACGGTGATCAGGCTGGCTCCCTCCTTCGGCGGGTTCAACCTGGAAGACATCAGCGGTCCGCGCTGTTTCGAGATCGAGCGGCGCCTCAAGGCGGCCCTGGACATCCCCGTATTCCACGACGACCAGCACGGCACGGCGGTGGTGGTGCTGGGCGGCCTGATCAACGCCCTGAAGATTGTTAATAAAGACATCTCCGAGGCGGAAATAGTGATCAGCGGCGCGGGAGCGGCCGGGATCAGCACGGCCAGGCTGCTGAACACGTTCGGGGCCAAGAACGTGGTGCTTTGCGACACCAAAGGCGCCATTTATGAGGGGCGACCTGAGGGGATGAACAGCGAAAAGGCGCTGCTGGCCAAAGAGACCAACAGGAACAGGGAAAAGGGAGACCTGAAAGACATTATCCGGGGCAAGGACGTGTTCATCGGCGTATCGCAGGCTGGCCTGGTCACTAAAGAGATGGTGCAATCCATGAACAGGGACGCCATCATTTTTGCCATGGCCAACCCGGTGCCGGAGATCTTCCCGGACGAAGCCAAGGCTGGCGGCGCGCGCATTGTGGGGACCGGCCGCTCAGACTTCGCCAACCAGGTCAACAATGTCCTGGCTTTTCCCGGCATATTCCGCGGGGCACTGGACGTGATGGCCAGAGACATTAACGAGGAGATGAAGATCGCGGCAGCAAAAGCCCTGGCCGGAATAATCACACCGGAGGAGCTCAACGAGGAGTACGTCATTCCCAAGGCCTTCGACCTGCGGGTTGGGCCGCGAGTGGCCGCGGCCGTGGCTGAAGCGGCGGTGAAATCGGGAGTGGCCCGGCGCATGCTCACTTACGAGGAGGAACTGAAGAACGCCTCCAGGATCATGAAACAGGCGTAGCAAGACACGAACGCCGAGCTCGAAAAGGATAAAACGGAGGGGCCGCCTCATAACCGGGTTATGAAGCGGCCCCTGTTCTTGCCGCGAAGTTGCGGGCGCTTTGTGCCATAATTTATTACGTTAAATGAAAACAATTTTCAATGAAAATAACAAATCATAAAATGAAAATATTTGGCGCAATCGGCATTACAGGGGACCGCATCCCGGATTATCGCCGCATTCGCTTACCCTGGCCAATACAGGCAAGTTGACAAAATAAAATCTGGATGATAACTTTATATAAATAAAATTAATATTAAATTATTAAAATGAAAACGGCATCCACTTATATAAACGCAGCGGGTGTCAGCAAGCGAAGAGGGAAGTGTGAATTATGAATGTTAAGCGCGACAGATATAATGAGAAGGCGTTGCAGACGTACGTTCAATCCGTGGATCGCACTTTCAACATTTTGGAAAGGATCAGCAAGGCTGACAGCCGAGGGGCCAGCATTACTGAAATCAGCAAAGCTGTCAATCTGCCGTTAAGCACGGTGTACAGGCTGGTTCAGAACATGGCCCGTTGGAATATAGTTGCTGAAAATGAAAACGGGAATTATATATTGGGACGCTGGCTGCTGGAACTCGGAGCTAAGGTCCAGCAGGACCTGGAGATAAGAAACATAGCCGTCCGGCACATGGAGGAATTGAATCAGAAAACCCAGGAAACAATTTATCTTGCCATTCTGGACCAAAAGCAGCGGGCGATTGTCTACATTGAAAAGATGAACAGCAAGCGGAATATAACCCTGTCATGCGGGGTGGGCTCCAAGAACTATATTCACTCCACAGCCAATGGGAAGTGCCTGGCGTCCGGGCTCAGCAACAAAAATATTGAAGAGCTGCTAAGAGATAACATGCCGAAACTGACGCCGCGCACCATAACCAGCATCGAAGACTTTTTGCGGGAGATTGAAAGGGTGAGGGAACAGGGGTATGCGATTGATGACCGGGAGAACGAGGAAATCGTCAGGTGCATTGCGGCGCCGATTCATGATTACCGGAAAATAGTCGTGGCCTCCATCAGCATTTCGGGGATAATAACCGATATAGACGACCAGACCATGTTGAACGAATACAAGTCACTGGTAATGGATGCAGCAAAAAAAATATCCTACGATTTGGGATATCGAAACTGATTTTCAAAAGCGTTGACAGCCTTGCCGCCGCAATTCATGAAGCAGCGGCAGGCTGTTTTTTTATATTTATATATGATTATTCAAATCACCATTTTATAAAAATGAATTACATAATCCTTGACATATGATTTTCAAGATAGTAAAATGGAATTAAAATTCATAATGCGAAAATAATTGATGAACTTATCGATATCAAGGCAGCGGCAACAGCACCAGAAGGGGTGGAGACGTATTGATCGGCATAATAGATTGTGGTACGAGCAGTACAAAACTTTATGCGGTTGAAGGCGAAGGCATTGTCGGCATATACTGCCGGGAATGCGGCATAAACGATACAGTTCGGACGGGATCGAACAAGTTGCTGCGGGACGCGATTAAGGAACTGATTTATGAGGCTGAAGGTTTTGAACAGGGGCAAGAATTAAAGCTTGATTTTCTCCTGGCGGCTGGAATGATAACGTCAGAGCTGGGGCTCAAGGCTGTGCCTCACCTGGAAGCACCGGCCGGCCTTAAGGAGCTTGCCTCGGCGGTGGAAATTGCCCCGGGAAAAGAGATATTGGGCCTCGATATCCCGGTTGTGTTTGTCAGGGGGGTCAAAAACCGGAGCGCTCCTCTGAGACTGCTAGACTTGGACCGCGTGGATTTAATGCGCGGGGAAGAAGTCCAAGCGATGGGGCTGCTGAAAAAATACAACCCTCCTTTGCCGGTTAACATCCTGCAGCTAGGCGCGACAACCAAACTGATACATATTGACGAACAGGGAAGAATTGCCGGAAGCATGACCGCCCTGAGCGGGCAGTTGTATGAGGCGATGAAGAAAGGAACTATAGTTGGCAAGTGCCTCGAACCGGAAGCGAAGGAAGCCCCGGCCCATTACTTTTCCGAAGAGATCCTGGATGCGGCAAGAAAGTTTGTATTTGAAGGGGGGTTGTTGAGGGCCCTGCTGCTTGCCAGATTCAGCCAATTCGCATTATCTACGGAATGGTATGAGCGCAAGTTTTTTGTGGAAGCCGCCATCAGTGCCGATGATTCCAGAATGCTTGCCTCGGCCGCCAAACGCCTTGGCTTTAGTCTGAACACTCCCTTTTACGTTATTGGAGAATACGGAAGATGCGCAATTTATAAACACCTGTTAGCTGACATGGGAATTGGCGCTAAAAGCCACATCATTATTAGCGAGCCGGAGGACATTGATTCCCTGACGGTGGCCGGTTGCCTGGCAGTCTTGAATGCCGGCCGTGAGAGGATAGAGAGCGCCTGCAAACTCCTAACACAAAATTAAGGCGATGAACTTGAAACAGTTGATTTACAAATGATGAAGGCGGGTGGATTTAATGATCTTGGACAAATTCAGCTTGAACGGTAAAGTGGCAATAGTCACCGGGGCCACAAAGGGATTGGGCCAAGGCATGGCTTTGGCGCTGGCTCAGGCCGGAGCCGATATTGTGGGAGTAGGCTCCTCGGGCTCCCTGGAAACAAAAGATATGGTGGAAAAGGTCGGAAGGAAATATATCCCGGTCCAGGCCAACCTGCTAGCCATTGATTCCATCAATGCAATTATTGAAGCCGCTGTTAACGAGTTTGGGAAAATTGACATATTGGTCAACAATGCCGGACTCATTCGAAGACAACCGGCGATAGAGTTTTCGGAAAAAAATTGGGACGAAGTGCTGGCCATAAACCTTAAAACCGTGTTTTTCTTTTGCCAGGCAGCAGCAAAGCAATTCATCCGGCAGGGGACCGGCGGCAAAATTGTTAATATCGCCTCCATGCTGTCCTTCCAAGGCGGTATAAATGTCGCTTCATATACCGCAAGCAAGAGCGGGGTTATGGGGATTACACGCCTGCTGGCCAATGAGTGGGCAAAATACAACATCAATATTAACGCCATTGCGCCGGGATATTTTGCCACAGAGCTGACATCCCAACTGCAGGCGGATGAGGCGAGGAACAAAGAAATTCTGTCGCGCATTCCTGCGGGAAGATGGGGCGTGCCGGAGGACCTGGCGGGGGCGGTTGTATTCCTGTCGTCCGCAGCCGCAAGCTATATCAATGGCTACACCCTGGCCGTCGATGGCGGCTGGTTGGCCAGATGAGCATATAGCATATATTCATTAATCTGAATCCAGCGTACGCTGAAGACCTTATAGGGAAGATGGGAGGGCCACCCGTCTTCCCCCTCCCCGAAACCTTTGGCCCGGCTGCGGGCATATGTTGCAGAAAACAGCAAAATGATCAGCGGGAAAGGAGGGTTTCAAAAATAGCTATAATAAAAAAATAACTTTACCGAGAGCAATAAGGCGGGGGCAATAAAAGAGAACAAGGAGGCTAGTTTATGAAAAGATTTTTCCTCATTTTACTCGTTGCGGCGCTGTGCTTGTCCTTGCTGGCAGCCTGCGGGCCCAACAAAGAAGCACAGCAGCAGGAAGCGAAGCCGGGCTGAACAGCCGAAAGTGATTGAGTTTAAAATAGCCGGTCTGTTGCCCAAAGAGCACCCTCTGACCCAGGGCCTGTATGAATTCAAAAAGCAGATGGAGACCATGCTGCCGGGAAGAGTGGAGGTAAAAGTGTTCCCCAATATGGAGATGGGCGGCAGCAGGGAATGCATGGAAGCGATCCAGATGGGCACGCTCCAAATGCTGGAATCGTCACTGGCGCCTTTGGCTGGTTTTAACAAAGCGTTTATGGCCTTCAACCTTCCGTACCTCTTCAAGACGCGTGAAATAGCGTACGAATTCCTGGATGGGCCGATCGCCGCCGAAATGAAAGACAGCGTTATACCTTCCGGCTTTAAGATCATTGAGTACTGGGAAAACGGTTTCCGCCATACCACAAACAGCAAAAGACCGATCAAAACGCCGGCCGACCTGAAGGGCCTGAAGATTAGGACAATGGAAAACCCCGTCCACATGGAGGCTTACCGCCAAATGGGAGCCAACCCGGTGCCGATGGCCTTCGGAGAGGTTTTCACCGCCTTGCAGCAAAAGACCATTGACGGCCAGGAGAACACCTATGCCAACATCTATGTCATGAAGTTCCATGAGGTGCAGAAGTATATATCCAACAACTCTGTATTTTATGACGTCACCGGCTTTATGACCAACCCCAAATTCTTTGACAGTTTGCCGCCGGACATCCAGGATGCCGTTAAGAAAGCGGCCCGCAAGGCCACGGAACTGGAACGCCGCCTGATCACGGAGCAAGACGCCAGCCTCGAAAAGACCATGAAAGAGAAGATGGTGTTCACCGAACTCACCCCGGCGGATATCGACAAGTTCAAAGAAGCGACCAAAGGGACATACGAGGTCTTCAAGAAGGAAATTGGGGAAGACAAGCTGAAGAAGATTGTTGACGAGCTGGCCAGAATTGAGGCTAAACAAAAGAAATAAAGAAACAAGTGTGGTAGAGGGGAGGGCAACCTCCCCCCCAATTCAACCAATGTCGACCGCAAGAAGCGTTAGGGGAGGGCACTGTTTGTTATGAATATTATCAGATACCTGGATGAAAACATTGAACGAATCCTGCTAATGATTACACTGTCGCTGATGTGCATATTGATTGGCCTGCAGATCATTTTTCGCTATGTGATTAGTTTCCCGCTGGCTTGGACGGAGGAAATCGCCCGCTACCTGTTTGTGTGGATGATATACCTGGGAGCCAGCCTTGCGTTTAAAAGGAGAAGGCACCTGAAAGTCGACGCGGTTTTGCTTCTTTTTGGGCCAACCGGAAAGTTCGTCTTGCAGCTGGTTTCCAATATGCTATGCGTCGTTTTTTGTCTTTTTGTCTCCTACTACGGGGTGATCATCACCTATCGCATGCAGTTTGTTCTCCCCCAGGTTTCTCCAACGGTCCAGATACCCATGGCCCTGGCCTATGCCGCGGTCCCGGTCGGCACCATCCTGATGCTTATCCGCCTGACCCAGGACACGGTATTGATTGTGAGGGAAAGAAGGAATAAAGAGCAGGCGGAACCGGAAAAGGAACTGCTGCAGCAGTGAAAGACATTTGACTCCATTCGTCCGGCAGGCATATAGGGTACATAATTATACGAGCAAAAGGATGTGTGTGCAAAAATGGCTGCGCAAATTTTGTTTGGCGGGTTTTTCTTGTTCCTGTTGTTGAATGTCCCCATCGGCATCGCCATTGGGCTTGCGGTTTTGCTGTACATATTTTTCGGCGGGGGCTCGATGCCGGTTGTGTTTCTGGTGCAAAACCTGTTTACCTCCTGCGATTCCTTCCCGTTGATGGCCATACCGTTTTTTATCCTGGCAGGCGCATTGATGGAAGGCGGCGGGCTGTCCAGGAGGCTGGTGATGGTGGCGGATTCCTTGTTGGGGCATATCACGGGCGGGCTGGCCATGGTGACAGTGCTGACCTGCATGTTTTTTGGCGCCATTTCCGGGTCTTCACCGGCCACGGTGGCCGCTATCGGCTCGATAATGGTCCCGGCCATGATTGAGAAGGGATATTCCAAAAAATTCGCGGTATCGCTGATCGCGGTTGCCGGGGTGCTGGGGGTTATTATCCCGCCAAGCATTCCCATGATTGTTTACAGCATAGCAACGGGGGCTTCGATAGGCACCATGTTTTTGGGCGGCTTTATCCCCGGTGCCGTCTGCGGGGGCATGCTGATGATCCTGTGCTATTTCATTGCCAAAAAAAACGGTTACTCGGGGAGCGGCAAGAAGTTCAGCCTCAGGGCTGTGGGCCGGAGCATTAACGAAGCAAAGTGGGCGCTGTTTGTTCCTGTGGTCATCCTGGGCGGCATTTACGGAGGAATTTTCACACCCACGGAAGCGGCGGTGGTGGCGGTTTTCTACGGGCTGATAGTGGGAAAATTCATATACAAGGAGTTGACCTTGGAGAGGATTAAGAACAACCTTGTCGATTCGGCCTTGATGGTCGGTACGATTCTCATTATCCTGGGAACCGGGACAACCTTTGGCAAAGTTTTAAACATCGAACAGATCCCGGCGATGATAGTCGAGTGGTTGACTAATTTTACCACAAACAAATTTGTCATACTTTTGATGATAAATCTTTTGTTGCTGGCGGTGGGCTGCGTAATGGAAACTCTTTCGGCGATCCTGATCTTGGCGCCGATCTTGTTTGCGGTGGTCAAGCATTTCGGGGTGGATATTATCCACTTTGGTCTTATTCTTGTCACCAACCTGACCATTGGTTTCGCCACGCCGCCGGTAGGGGTTAATTTGTTCGTCGCCTGCGGCCTGACAGGCATGAAATTCGACGAGTTAATGAAAGGGGTCTGGCCGTTTATTGCGGCTATGCTGGTAGCCTTGATTCTAATTACCTATATACCGGAGCTCACCTTATTCATCCCCAGTTTGTTTGCAAGGTGACATGGGGGAGATGAGGCCAACGGCTACTCGGCGGTTGGACACGACGGGAGCTTGCCGGGCAAATGGCGCAACATTTGCAATTTCGAAAAAGGAGCGAGATTGGTTATGGACAGGGTCTTGAGAGTTGACATGGGGGCGCGAACGTTTAAATGGGAGCCGGTGCCGGAAGCGTACCGGCAGCTCGGCGGGCGGGCCCTCACGACGCGCATGATATATGATGAAGTGCCGGCGGGGCGCGAGCCTTTGGGCGGCAGGAATAAGCTGGTTATTGCTCCCGGCCTGCTGGGAGGGAGCACGGTACCATGTTCCGGCCGGCTCTCCATCGGGGCCAAGAGCCCGTTAACCGGCGGGATTAAGGAAAGCAACGCCGGGGGGACCAGCGGCATTTGGCTGGCGCGGGCGGGGATAAAAGCGCTGGTGCTGGAAGGACAGGCAGAGCGCGGAGCACTATTTGTGCTGGTTATCGACGGCAGGGAAGTGGTTTTTGCCGATGCCTCCAGGTACCGTTTGATGGGCAATTACTCCCTGACCGCAGCCTTGCGGCGGGAGTATGGGGAAGACATCGCCGTAATCAGTATTGGCCCGGCAGGTGAACTGGGGCTGACGGCTGCCTGCATATCCAACATGGACAAGGAAGGAAGGCCCAGCCGGGTAAACGGCCGGGGAGGGCTGGGAGCGGTGATGGGCTTCAAAGGAGTAAAAGCCATCGTGATCAGAAGGAGCAAGAACAACAATACTCCGGCCCAAATACGGGAAGGCTATCATGGATATGTAAAAGAAATCGTCAGGGCCATCCAGGCCAATCCCGTTACCGGCGTATTTGCCAATTTGGGCACCGCTTCGCTGGTAAACGTAACCAACACACTGGGGTGCTTGCCTACCCGCAATTTCAGCTCCGGGAGCTTTGAAGGCGCGGACAAAATCAGCGGCGAAACGTTGCGCGAGCTGATCCTGAAGCGGGGCGGGAAGGGAGAAGCGAGCCATGCCTGTATGCCGGGATGCATCATCCGCTGCTCCAACGTTGTGCCTGGCCCGGATGGGGAAGAAATTGTGGGCCCGCTGGAATTCGAGACCATTGGCCTGATGGGTTCCAACTGCGGCATTGATAGTTTAGATGAAATTTCCAAGTTGAACTACTTGGCTAATGACCTCGGACTCGATACTATTGAAACCGGGGCTGCCATAGGCATCGCCATGGAGGCTGGCGTCTTGACCTGGGGCGATGCAGCCGCAGCCTATAAAATACTGCAAGGCATAACTGAAAATGATGTGCTGGGACGGCTGATAGGCTGCGGGGCAACAGCCACCGGTAAAGTGCTGGGGGCCAGGCGCGTTCCGGCGGTTAACGGGCAGAGCCTGCCGGCCTATGATCCAAGGGCGATGAAGGGAATGGGTGTGACCTATGCCACGTCGCCAATGGGGGCAGACCATACCGCCGGCTCTACCCTGAGGGCGAAGGTGGACCACCTCAAGCCGGAAGGGCAGGTCGAGGCCTCGCTGGCGTCGCAGGTAAACATGATGGTTATGGACTCACTGGGGTTGTGCATGTTTGTTTCCTCCTCTCTCCTTAGCAATCCGGAGCTGCTGGCCAATACGGTGAGCGCTTATTACGATTGCCAGACAACCTTTGGCGATCTGCAATCGCTTGCCCGGGAAACGCTCAGATTAGAACGAAAATTTAACGCTGCAGCCGGCATCGTGGGGAACGATGTGCCGGAATTTATGCGGGTGGAACCCTTGCCGCCCCAACAGACGGTATTTGACGTTCCCCGGGAACAGTTGGAAAATATTTTTGCGGATATTGACCGCCAGTAAAAATTTAAGGCGTAAAATAATAAAACTCACCTCGTTAAGAGGCAAGCATTTGGTTGCTTATTTTTCTCCGATCCGGCACCCATCTGGCAAACTGCTGTCAAACTGACGCCGCGCATGCGCCCAGCGGCCGGCGGACCAATTTATGCCCGGCAGGCTGTTGTAGCCGGCATAGCCATCAACATGTAAGTACCATTCGGACCCTTCCGGGAAGCATAAAGGATGCTTCCCGGCCAGGATGGTCTGGTAGTCGTAAAGGGCAATAGCCGGCTCGTTGATATTTCCATCGTCATTATATATTTTTTTTCAATTCTATTTGTTAGGTCCAATAAAAAAATATTTCGACTTTCGGTATTTGTTATATTATAAGTGGAGTAAACAACTTTGTTATTATATATGCCGGGCCAGGTTAAAAATTGTGTTGTACTTGTCTCGAAAAAGTCAATGGCAAATATTACCATCGTATTGTTCTTGCCTTTTGCCCCTTATTGAAATTTTTTAGCAGTTTCAATTTTCTATGGTTTAATGTATAATATATAAATTTCATTTTCTCCTGGTTGTCCAATAATTTACATAAATAATACTGTATAATTAAATAGGCCGGGCCTTTATGAGCAGTAAGGCAGGTTATCAAATCAAGCAGGAATGAATTATTACAAAAAAAGCGCCCCGGAAGCCGGTGCTGCTTCCGGGGCGCTCCATTCGTCAGCGCAGGACCAGTTGCCCTTCTTGTACGTCCAGGGTGACAGTTGCTCCGGGTTCGATTGTGCCGATTACCATCATCCGGCTGAGGGGCGTCTCAATTTCCTGCTGGATGAGGCGCTTGAGCGGCCTGGCTCCGAAGCTGGGGTCGTACCCTTTTTGAGCCAGATAGTCCAGGGCGGCAGCGGACCAGGAAAGCTTCAACTGGGCATTGTTCTCCAGCCTGTGCGCCAACCTCTCCAGCATTAGTCGGGCGATCTCGCGCATCTGTTCCCGTTCCAGGGCATGGAACACGACGACCTCGTCGATCCTGTTCAGGAATTCGGGGCGAAAATGCCGGCGCATCAGGTCGGTTACCACCTCTTTTATCCGGTCGTGGTTTCCGGTCCCCCGGCGCTGGAAATCAAGGATTTCCTGGCTGCCAATGTTGGAGGTCATGATCAGGATGGTGTTCTTAAAATCAACGGTCCTGCCCTTGCCGTCGGTGAGCCGGCCCTCGTCCAGGATCTGCAGCATTACGTTAAATACGTCGTGGTGGGTCTTTTCAATTTCATCGAACAGCACCACCGAATACGGTTTGCGGCGCACGGCTTCGGTCAGCTGCCCGCCTTCCTCGTAGCCCACGTAACCGGGAGGGGCGCCGATCAACCGGGCGACGGAGTGTTTCTCCATGTATTCGGACATGTCGATCCTGATCATGTTGCGCTCGTCGTCGAACAGGGCCTGGGCCAGCGCGCGGGCCAGCTCGGTTTTGCCCACCCCGGTCGGTCCCAGGAAGATGAAACTGCCGATTGGCCTGTTGGGGTCTTTGATCCCGGCCCGGGCCCGCATGACAGCATCGGCTACGGCCTTGACGGCCTGGTCCTGGCCGACCACACGCTGATGTAGCAGTTGTTCGAGACGCGCCAGCTTTTCTTTTTCACCCTCCATCAGCCTGCTGACGGGTATTCCGGTCCAGCGGCTGACCACCCTGGCAATGTCCTCTTCATCCACTTCTTCCTTGAGCAGCATGCTGCCCTTTTGTTTGCCGGCCAGGTGCTCCTCTTCGGCCCTAAGCTTGCGCTCCAGGTCGGCCAGCTTGCCGTATTTCAGTTCGGCCATGCGGTTTAGGTCGTATTCGCGTTCGGCCTTTTCGATTTCCAGTTTGGTCTCTTCGATCTCCTTTTTCAATTGGCGGACCCTGGATATGCTCTGTTTTTCAACCTGCCACTGGGCACGCAGGGCATCCGCTTCGCTTTTTAATTCAGCCAGCTGCTTTTGCAATTTTTCCAGGCGCTGCCCGGCAGCGGGGTCGTCCTCTTTTTTCAAGGCCGCCTCCTCAATTTCCAGTTGCATGACCCGCCGGTTGATTTCGTCCAAAGCCGTGGGCAGGCTGTCAATTTCCGTGCGCAGGCGTGCAGCAGCTTCGTCCATCAGGTCGATGGCCTTGTCGGGGAGGAAGCGGTCGCTGATATAGCGGTCCGAAAGCACGGCGGCGGAAATCAGCGCACTGTCTTTGATACGCACGCCGTGATGGATCTCGTAGCGCTCTTTAAGCCCGCGCAGGATAGAGATGGTGTCCTCCACCGAAGGCTGGTGGACTATAACCGGCTGGAAACGGCGTTCCAGAGCGGCGTCCTTTTCCACGTGCTTGCGGTACTCGTCCAGAGTGGTTGCCCCGATGGCGCGCAGCTCGCCGCGGGCCAGCATGGGCTTGAGCAGGTTGCCGGCGTCGACCGCACCTTCGGCTGCGCCTGCGCCGACCACTGTATGGAGCTCGTCGATGAACAAAATAATGCCGCCTTCGGAGCGCTGCACTTCCTTGAGAACCGCCTTCAGGCGTTCCTCAAATTCGCCCCGGTACTTGGCGCCGGCGATAAGAGCGCCCATATCCAGGGCGATTACCCGCTTGTTCTTCAACCCCTCCGGGACGTCGCCGGCCACGATGCGGCGGGCCAACCCTTCCACTATGGCAGTTTTGCCCACTCCGGGCTCCCCGATGAGCACGGGATTATTCTTCGTCCGCCGGGAAAGGATTTCAATGACCCGGCGGATCTCGTCATCCCGTCCGATAACCGGGTCGAGTTTTCCTTCCCGGGCCAGTCGGGTAAGGTCGCGGCCGTATTTTTCCAGGGCTTCGTAAGTATCTTCCGGGTTTTCGCTGGTCACCTGCTGGTTGCCCCTGACTGCACGGAGGGAGTTGAGCAGGGAGTCCCTTCGCAAGCCGGCCTTGTGCAGTAGTTCCCGCAGGTCGCTTTCACCCTCTTCCAGCAGGGCAAGCAAAAGGTGTTCGACGCTTACGTAGCTGTCCTTCATGTCGCGCGCCTCTTTTTCGGCGCGGGCCAGCACTCTGGCCAGACCGCTCCCGAGGTGAAGCGCACCGTCATATCCATGAACAGCCGGCAGCCTGTTCAACAGTTCCCTTGCCTTTTCGCGCAAGACCTGGTTGTTTGTGCCGGTATGGTCTATGATGCGTGGAGCCATGCCGCCTTCCTGTTCCAGGAGGGCTACCAGCAGGTGCTTTCCGGTGATCTCCTGGTGGTGCAGCTCCGCTGCCAGGTTCTGGGCGGCACTTATAGCTTCCCTGGACTTTTGCGTATAACGATTAATATCCATGTGTGGAAGTCCCTCCTTTTCTAAGATTGGCCAGCTGGCGATAAAGTTCTTTTTCCTTCTGGCTCATGCTGTACGGTATGTCTATCTGAATCCTCACATACTGGTCTCCCCGGCTCCCGCCTTTTTTGGGCCATCCCTTCCCGCGAAGGCGGAGCTTTTGGCCGCTGCGGGTCATGGGGGGGATGGTCAGCAGGACTTCGCCGTCCAGGGTGGGCACGGGAACACGGTCACCGTTGACTGCCTGTTCGGGAGTCAGGACCAGCTGGACTTCCAGGTCGCTGCCGTTCAAAGTGAAGACCGGGTGGGGCCGAATTCTTATGTTGAGATACAAGTCGCCGCGATGTCCCCCGTCCAGGCCTTCTCCGCCCTGACCTTTCAAGCGGATCCTGCTGCCCTGCTGGATGCCGGGCGGAATTTTTACTTCCAGTGTTTTAACGGTATTTCTGCTTCCGAGTCCGGCGCAGGAAGCGCAGATGCCGGCAACGGTACGGCCTGTACCGCGACAGGAATGACAGACATCGCGCGAAGTGATTTGGATGTTCTTAACTCCGCCTCGGTAAGCTTCTTCCAGGGTGAGTTCCAGCTCGCTTTCAATGTCCTGGCCGTGCAGTTTTTCCGCCTGCCGGAAATTCGCCCCGGTAAAGCCTGATATGCCGCGGCCGAACAGTGCTTCGAAAAACTCGCTGAAGCCTCCGAAATCGAAACCTGTTTCATCCGCGGATGTCCAGGTATAGTACTGGAAGTCGTCCATGCCGGGTGGCGGCTGCCAGGCCTGGCCATGCTGCCACCCGGTCCCCAGGCTGTCATACCTGGCTCTTTTGGCCGGGTCGCTTAATACTTCGTAGGCCTCGTTGATTTCTTTGAACTTGTCTTCGGCAACCTTTTTGTCGCTGCCGGAGTGAAGGTCAGGATGGTATTGGCGGGCCAGCTTACGGTAAGCGGCCTTTATTTCCTTGTCGGTGGAGCCGCGTTCCACGCCGAGTATTTTATAATAGTCCTTATATGTTGCGACCATACAAAATCACCTCACAGGACCATAAGATGCCGGAATGGGCTGGGGCCTCATCGCCGGCATCTTATGTCTCCCATCATTTTTCGGTGTATTCGGCATCGATCACGTCGTCAGCGGCGCCGTGAGGCCCGGCAGGGCCGTTGCTACGGCCGGGCTCCTGGCCGGCTTGGCCCTGTTGCTGCCTTGCAGTGTGGAAGGCTGCCGAGGCCTGGGTCAGATCGCTCATCAGTGAGCGGATCCTATCTATTCCGGCGTTTTCTTTGAGCGCGGTTTTCAGTTCGCCGACCAGCTGTTCGATACGCCCTTTCTCATGCGCGGCCAGCTTGTCGCCCATCTCTCTAAGGCTCCGTTCCACCTGATAGACCAGGGAGTCGGCCTCGTTGCGCGTTTCAGCCTCCTCCCGGCGCCGTTTGTCTTCAGCGGCGTTGGCCTCGGCTTCCTTGACCATGCGATCGATTTCCTCTTTGCTTAGTGTAGAGGAACCGGTTATCGTAACGGACTGCTCTTTGCCGGTGGACTTGTCTCTTGCGCTCACCTTGAGTATTCCGTTGGCGTCGATGTCGAAGGTGACTTCGATCTGCGGCACGCCCCGGGGAGCGGGCCTTATCCCGTCAAGCTTAAAGCGCCCGAGGGTGCGGTTGTCTTTGGCCATTTCCCGTTCACCCTGCAGCACGTGTATATCGACCGCCGGCTGGTTGTCTTCGGCTGTGCTGAATATCTCGGAGCGGCGCACAGGGATGGTGGTGTTGCGCTCAATGATCCTGGTCATTACTCCACCCAGGGTTTCAACCCCAAGGGAAAGAGGGGTGACGTCGAGCAGTACAACGTCTTTAACTTCTCCGGCCAGCACGCCGGCCTGGATGGCAGCTCCTACGGCCACTACCTCATCCGGATTAACGCTCTGGTTGGGGTTACGGCCGCCGGTGAGTTCGCGGACCAGCCGCTGCACAGCCGGTATTCTGGTGGAACCGCCAACCAGGATGACCTCGTCAATGTCCCTGGCGGTGAGCTTGGCATCAGCGAGCGCAGCCAGCACAGGCCCGCGGCAGCGCTCTACCAGGTGTCTGGTCAGGTCGTCAAACTTGGCCCTGGTCAGTTTCATGTCCAGGTGTTTGGGACCGGTAGCGTCGGCCGTAATGAACGGCAGGCTGATCTGGGTTTCGGTGACGCTGGACAGCTCGACCTTGGCCTTCTCGGCTGCTTCGGTAAGCCGCTGCAGGGCCTGCTTATCCTTGCGCAGGTCGATCCCATAGTCTTTTTTGAATTCGTCGGCCAGCCAGTCCACGATGACCTTGTCGAAGTTATCACCGCCCAGGTGCGTATCGCCGTTGGTGGCTTTGACCTCAAACACGCCGTCGCCGACTTCGAGGATGGAAACGTCAAAGGTGCCGCCTCCCAGGTCGAAGACGAGGATGGTCTCGTTCTTTTTCTTTTCCAGGCCGTAAGCCAGGGACGCTGCCGTTGGTTCGTTGATTATCCTGAGCACGTTCAATCCCGCGATTTTGCCGGCATCCTTGGTGGCCTGGCGCTGAGAATCGTTGAAATAGGCCGGGACAGTAATCACCGCATCGGTGACTTTTTCTCCCAGGTATTTGGAGGCGTCATCGACCAGTTTTTTCAGCACCATGGCGGAAATTTCCTCCGGTGCATACAACTTGCCGGCGATGTCGAAACGCACTGTGTTGTTTGGCCCCTCGACCACTTTGTACGGAACCAGTTCTTTTTCGCTGGAGACTTCAGGATAACGGCGTCCGATGAAGCGCTTGACCGAATATAGTGTTTTCTCGGGGTTCAGGGCGGCCTGGCGTTTAGCCACCTGGCCCACCAAACGTTCGCCGTTGTCACGGAAGGCCACCACGGAAGGGGTTATTCTCGATCCCTCCGCGTTAATGATCACAGTCGGTTTGCCGCCTTCCAGAACGGCCACCACGGAGTTCGTGGTGCCCAGGTCTATTCCTACAGCTTTTCCCATTTTCTCATACCTCCTTGAATAATTTATCTGAAATAATATTAATGCCGACGTAATGCTGGTTTGATGGCTCAAGGTCATGGCGGAAGATTATTATTGACCATATTTGACCTTAGTCTAATTATAACCCGCAGGGGAGTGGTTTGCGCAATGGTCAGGAAAGGTAAAATCAGCTCTCGATTTGTCATTATTAAAAGATATGTTCAGATAGGTTTTATTATCTCCTGTTTCCCCTTTTTTTTACCGGCAGAAAAAAGAGAAGACGGTCCTTGCGCTGCCCTCTGTTGGGCAGATAGTGACCGTCCCTTCTCTACTGTTTGGGGTTACAAATCATAAGGTATTGTAAATATTGCGCTTTCAGCTAACGTGCTTCTTACGCGAGAGGACATGAAGCTTTCGATAGCCTTCCAGCTTGACGTAGTCGGGCACGCCTTTGTTCATTGGCACGTATACCTCGCCCTCGATCAAGGGCTGGGCATAGCGGATGAATTCGTAAGTCACGTAATTTCGGTCTTCATTAATCATNCTGAGCGGCATCGTTTTTTCGACGTTGGCCACCAGGTCCAGATCAACGAAGCCGGTCTTGCTGATATACTGGGGATAATCCTCGCGTTCCAGGGTTACCATCACTCCGGACAGGCCCCGCACAGCCAGCCTGACCGCCTCGCGCCCGACCAAATAGGCTTCGGAGGCGTCGACCCGCGCGGCATGGTGCATGGCGCTGCGCTGCGAGGTGCCTAGGATGTTGCACCTCACCTTGACATTTAGTTCGTCGGCAATCATTTCCTTCAAGGCGTTGGCCAAGCCGTTGCCGAGCTTTACATGGCCAAAGTCGTCGGTCGTTTTTTCAGCAGCAAGATAATTGCCGTTCCCGTCCTTGAGCCCTTCAGAAGCCACCACATAACAGTAGCCCAGTTTTTCGTACACCCTGACCACATCGGAAACGAACCTTTCTTTGCTGAAAGGCACTTCGGGAAGATAAATCAGGTGGGGAGCGTCTTCGTCGTGCTGCTTGGCCAGGGCGGCTGCGGCCGTAAGCCAGCCGGCATTCCTGCCCATGACCTCCAGGATGGTGATGTCGCTGGAGGCTATTATCCCTTGCAGGTCAAGGCCTGTTTCCTTCACTACCGTGGCGATGTATTTGGCTGCGCTTCCATAGCCAGGGCTGTGGTCAGTATGCGGGAGATCGTTGTCCACTGTTTTGGGGACTCCGATTACCGCCAACTCATAGCCGCTTGCCAGGGCCAGCCTGTTTATCTTGCTGGCGGTGTCCATGGAATCGTTGCCGCCTACATAGAAAAAGTAGCGGATGTTGTGTTTTTTAAAGATGTCGAGCAGGATACCATAATCCTCTTCTTTGAGCTTGTAGCGGCAGGAGCCCAGTGCGGCACCTGGGGTATGGCGCAAACCTTCGATCGTCTGGCGGCTTTCCAGCCCAAGGTCGATCAGTTGCTCGGCCAGTATGCCTTTGATGCCGAACAGGGCGCCGTATACGGTTTTGATCTGCGGGTAGCGCATGGATTCCTTGATCAGCCCGCTGATGCTGTTGTTGATGACTGCAGTCGGCCCGCCGGACTGGGCTATCAGGCAATTGCCTTTCAGGGTCACGCCGGATCAACTCCTTTGAGATAGAGATAGTTAATGAGATAATAATGTCAATTCAAAATTATAGCAGCGGACCCGCGGCAATTACATAGGAGTGTGCTGGCTGCATTCCCAGCAACTGGCTCGATGCCTGTCCAAACGCCAGAGGCATTAAACAAGGCGCTGACACCGTACAGAACAAAGCCGGCTGGCCGCCTACTGGTTGGCAGGTCCGGACGGCCTTGAATTTCGGCATTCTTGGCAGTAGCCGTAAATTTCGACCCGGTGTTCAACCGGCCAAAAACCGTGCCGGCTGTTCTTGTTCTTCAGCGTTTCTTCCATTTGCTTGAGGGGGCAGTAAGGAAGAGGCTCGGCCTTGTGGCAGAGGAGGCAGATCATGTGGTGGCGGTGGGTGCTTTCCACCAGCAGCTTATAGCGGGCAGTCCCCTCCAGGGTGATTTTTTCGATGAGGCCATGCTCAGCCAGTGATTCCAGATTGCGGTACACGGTTGAAAAACTTATGCCCGGTTCGGCCTTTCTAACGATGTCGTAAATCTCCAGCGGCTTGTACAGCCTGTTTTCTTCTTCGGAAAAAGCAGCCAGCATCAACCGGCGGGCAGGAGTGCTCTTTAATCCTTTCATTCTTAAAGCGTTGCCGGGGTCGGTATGTTGGGCACCCATGACGAACACCACCGTTTCAAAACCGGATGAGGAAAAAAGGGGCAGCAACAGGCTCAGAGCCTGGAAAACAGCAACAGGACCAGCAGGTTTAAAATGGAAAACATTATAATTGTTCCGCCGGGGGCCAGGTCGAGGTAAAATGAAGCAAACAGTCCGGCGGTCACAGACAGGATCCCGAAAAAGACGGACCAAAAGAGGGTGGCCAAAAAACCCTTGCGCAAGACAAGGCTGGTTGCAACGGGGATAACCGTCAGGGAGGCGACGAGCAGGGCGCCGACAAGGCGCAGGCCGAGGACGACTATGACGGCAGTCAGGAGGACGAGCAGGCGGTTGAAAAAGAGGGTGTTGATTCCGGCCAGACGGGCTCCTTCTTCATCGAAGACTACAAAGAACAGTTCGCGGTAATAAAAGACGATCATTCCGCCGGACAGCACGGCTAAGAGCAGGATCAACCACAGGTCCTTACTGGTAAGGGTGATGATGCTGCCAAAGAGAAGGCTGCTGACACTGGCATCGGAAGCCCTGGTGATCCCCAGCAGGATGGCGGAAGCGCCCAGGCCGGCGGCCATGATCACGGCCAGAGAAAGCTCGCCGTAATAGGGGAACAGGCTGCGCAGCCTCTCCAGCCCCAGGGCCAGCAAAACCGAGAGGATAAGGGCTGTTGGCAGAGGGCTTGTCCCCCAGAGGATCCCCAGAAGTACGCCGGACAGGGAAACATGGGCCAGCGCATCTCCGACCAGGGAAAGGCGGCGCAGGACAAGAAACATCCCGATGGCGGGGCATAGTGCGCCTACCATCAAACCGGCCAGGCAGGCCCGGCGCATGAATTCATACTGCAGCATTTCCAAGGCGATCACCGCTTTCAAGCCAAATTGGCCATTTCAATTGCCCGGCCGCTTTCAATACGGACTACGCGGACGGCCCGAGCCGATGAAAAGGGGGAAGGGTCGTGAGTGACCAGGACCACGGTAAGGCCCTCCCCGTGCAAAGCGAACAGCAGGTTGTTGAAATCCGCTTGGGCCGTGGCGTCGAGGCCGGCATGGGGCTCGTCAAGCAGCAGGATGTCCGGTCCGCCGGCCAAAGCGCAAGCGATGCGGACCCGCTGCAGTTGCCCGCCAGAGAGGGAGGCCAGGAGGCGCCTCCTGTTTTCCTGCAGGCCTGTTCTGTTCAAAGCCTGATTGATCGCCTCCCGCCGCTGCGGAAAGCCGGCCGGCAGGTGCACGGCGACGACCTCTTCCACGGTGGCCGGAAAGCCCTGGTTAAACAAGGATGAAATCTGTGGTACGTAGCCGATCCCGTTTCTCCCTCGTACACATGAGGTGTTCAGCCGTACAGTTCCGGACTGGGGGGTTAATAGGCCCAGCATGACCCGGAGCAGGGTGGTCTTGCCCGAACCGTTTGGGCCGGTCAAAACAAGGAAATCTCCGCGGCGGACGTTCAGGTTCAGGTTTTTCAGGACCGGGGTCCCTTTGGCATAGGAAAAGGTGAGATTCTGGATCAATACGGCCTGTTCATTGCCAATGTTCATGGCTGGTACTCCAGGGCTGTCTTCAGATTTTCAAGGTTTTTTTTCATTATGCTGAAATAATCCTCACCGGCCTGCAGTTCTTGTTCCGTTAAGCTTCCCAGGGGATGGAGGACCAAGGTGCGCCCGTTTATTTCCCGGGCAATCGTTTCCGAGACTTTGGGGCTGGTCATAGACTCGAAAAAGATGCAGGATATGCCGTTGGCCCTGGCCAGGTCGATAAGCTCGCGCAACTTTGCGGGCGTCGGTTCGGCCTCGGCGCTCAGGCCCATGACCGGAATTTGGACCAGCCCGAAGTCCCGGGCCAGATAAGCGAAGGCAGCATGGGAGACGATGAACTTGTTTTTCCTGCATTTGTTCAGGGTTTGCCGGTACTCCTGTTCCAGTGCATGCAGGTCCTGTTGGAAAGCCTTGTAATTGGCTTCATATGTCTGGCGGTTGGCAGGGTCCACCAGGACGAGCGCTTCAAGTATTGTTTTCCCCTGTACCGCAGCATTGGCCGGTGAAAGCCAGGTATGGGGGTCGTTTTCTATCAGTTCAAGGTCCCGGCTGGCATCGACCAACAAAGGGCCATTCCCCTGCACGGCCTGTTTGAGTTTTTCCAGGCAAGGCTCCATACCGGCACCGTTGTAAATGAACATGCGGGAACGGGCGAGTTCCGCCACCAGCCTGGCCGACGGCTGGTAAGAATGAGGCTCCGTGCCGGGAGGAGTGATGTTTACAACATTGGTTCCCGGTCCACCGATCCTTTTGGTGAAATCGTAAATCGGGTAAATGCTCGTATGGACCTTTAAAGCCTGCCCGGCCGGTTGGGCTCCGCCGGGGACCGTTGCCCGGCTGCAGCCTGCGGCCGAAAAGAAGGCCAATACCAGGCACAGGTAAAAGACTCTTGCTTTGTTCATCTTCCTGGCCCCGTTTCCAAATGCAAAAGGTTAGCATTTGCATTATTTACTTATATGTATTATATGCAATAGTTGTTCAAATTATCAAGGCACGAAGAAATTAGAGGAAAAAATTAGAGCGCCAAGACCAAGAAAAGAAATTATAGCGAGCGAGGGAGGAAGAGGCGGGGTCAAGAAGAAACGGCGGGCGCATGGCACGCCGCCGTAATTGGCTTTAACAGAATACATTGATGTATCGAATATATAACCATTAATATATATTAACATATAAATATTATTTATTTTATTTAATAAATCCGCTGGGGTTTTGCGGTTCGCCGTTTTTCCTCACTTCGAAATGAAGGTGCGGTCCGGTGCTCCAGCCCGTCGTTCCAACCCGGGCAATTATTTGCCCTTTTTTCACAAAATCGCCTGCATCGACCAAGGCCGCTGAGGTATGGGCGTACATTGTCACAATGCCGCCGCCGTGGTTGATCATGACCACCCGGCCGTATGCCCCGCGCCAGCCGACCTCGATCACCGACCCGTGGTCTGCGGCCACGATGGCGGCGCCATAGGGAGCTCCAATGTCAACACCGGTATGGAAGCGGTAAGATTTCAGGATGGGATGGAGGCGCCAGCCGAACGGAGAAGTGATGGACTTGTAGCCGGGCGTCGGCCAGGCGAAAACCCCGGTCCCCATGTACGCGGCGTTGGAGTCGAGCCTGCTCAACTCCAGCGCGATCCGTGCCGATTCCTGTTCAAGGTCGTCCAGGGCCGCTTCGATTTCCTTTCGCTCCGAGGCAATATCCCTGTATATTTCGCTTTGGCGGGAGCTGGCCATTTTCAGTTCCTGGCGTTGTTTATTCTGGTCATTGAGCAGGTTGGACAAGGATTCCTTTTTGACCAGGACCTGCTGCCGCTTTTCTTTGCATTTACCGATTTCCGCCTTGACCTCATCGATCAGGGCCATATCCTGCTCGGCCAGCCGGCTGACCAGATCCCAGCGGGTTAAGAAGTCGGTGAAACTGGTGGAGCTGAGCAGTACCTCCAGGATGTGGACATCGCCCTGCTCGTAAATGGCGTTAAGCCTATTGCTCAGTGCCTTTGTTTTGGCGGACAGGTTGGCTTCGGATTTCTGGAGGTCAGCCTCCAGTTCCTGGAGTTCTTTTTCGGTGATGCTCAGCTTCTTTTCCGTGGTCCGAAGCTGTTTTTCGATGTTGGAAAGGGTGGTGTTAAGCTTGCGCAGCTCCTGGAGGGCTTTGCTCTCTTCAATTTTCTTTTGCTGCAGGTCCTGCTGGATTTGCCGGATCTGCTGTTCGATCTCTTCTTGCCGCTTTTTGAGTTCTGATTCGGTTGTCTCCGCTCCGGCCGAAGGCAGTCCAAGGGCAAAAGCAGAGATAACAGCGCTGACAACGATCACAGAAACCAGCCTTGCCATTCTTTTCATGCTTTTATGCTTGCCCCCCTTTCTGTCACTAACTGGTTTCGACAAGAAAAAGGGGATTCCTGCCTGAAAACGACGTTTTTTGCTGGCAATATCTAACTGCCGAAGGGCTAATGCTAGATGCCCGGGAGAAAGATTGGCCAGGGGAATATGCAGTACCGCCGTTTAGCGGGAACGCAGGCTGTGGATGATCCGCACCAGCCTGCCTGTTTTTCCCAGCCAGGCCAGGAACAGAATGATCAAAACGGCCAGCACGTTGTATCCGTAAGCGAACCAGAGGGATTTCAAGCGCAGTTCGGTCGCAGACATGCGGAAGGTTTCGGCCAGCGCCTGGTTCCAATCTTTCCCCTGGCCGATTGCGGCCAGGAGAGCGGCGAACTGGCGAGGGTTTTTGTCGTTCAGGTATTTTAGGGCCAGCACCTGCGAACCACGCCCCAGCAGCAGCCCGTCGCCGAGCGGTTCCAGCCGGCTGCGCGGCAGGCTGTTCCAGCCGGCACCGTACCAGAAGGAAAGAAAATAACGGTGGACATGGATTCTGGTTTCATCTGGGGAAAAGGGCGCCGGCGTGTAAAGGAGAAAAAGGGGGCCCCGGTAGTCTCCCGTAAACTGGTGGGGTTTTCCCAGGAATATGAAGTAGGGGCTTTGGCCTTCCAGCGGCACAAACCCAACCTCCTTGGCCATTTTCAGGTAGCTTTTGAACCATTTGAGCACCTTGTCGTATTCTTCCGGGGAATAGTCGGCCAGCACCAGTTTGGCGCCGGGAAGCGTGTACGTGTCGCTGGGGATCAGGCTGTTGAGGTAAAAAGTCTCTTTCCAGTCCGAGACAACCTCTTGGCCGGATCCGTCGCGGACCGCCAGCTGGAAGTAAAGCCGTTGCATAGGCTTACCGGCGGGGATGAAGCAGGAGATTTTGTGGCTGTAGCGGAAGGGGGCGATTTCCAGGTTTTTTTCTTCCACCGGCCCGTCCTCCCAGCGGTAGCGAAGCACGATCTGTTGAATGTCTCCGTCCCTATCGGCAGCAGTGCCTTTTACCAGCAAACCGTCCCTTCCTTCCTCAACGGCGGCAGCCAGATCAACGATTTCAGGGGGAGATGTTTTGACCCGGCTTGGCGGGATCTGATTCGCCAGCCAGCGTTGCAGCAACGGGTGAACATGCAATTCGCGCACCTGGTTGTAAAGGCTCGCCAGCTTTCCGGGCTGGTTGGCGTACTCTTTTCCCAGATACCAGTATACATAAGGCGAGGATGCCTCATCGTCGGCCAGTTCCTTCCAGATGGCCAGGGCATCTTCTTTCTTGCCCGCTTTTTGCAGGTAATAGGCTTGTCCTGTCCACAGGGGGTTTCTGCTTTCCCTGGGCGCCTTTTCCCGGCTGGCGGCAAACAGGCGTGCGGCGGACAGGTAGTCGTGCTTCGCCAGGTGTTGAGCCAGCTGCGCTTTTTCGGCTTCTCCCAGGTGTTTCTCCCAGGATTTCTTTTCTGTTTCGATATCAGCGGCCACAAGCAGTTCCTGGTCTTGCGGCGCCTGTTCCCATGACCAGGACAGGCTGTCGCCGTTCAATGAAAAATCCTGTGGCTGCGCATATTTGATTAAGCCGGGATTGATCCCGTTCATCTTCAGTTCAATGCGGCTCCTTACGGCGCCTTTTGGCCAGTTGGTCCTGGCAGGCCAGCGGAAGCCGGCTGCCAGGAAGCCTTCTGGCGTGTATACGCAGTTCATTGTATACTTCAGGCTCATAACAACGGTTTGTTCTGGCTGGATAACGACCGGCCAGGCAAGCGATTGCTGCTTGCTGTCGTATTGGATTTTAACCTCTTCGCCGTTGATTGACGCCTTGAACAAAAAACCGTTTTCGCCGGATAGCGGTTTGGCCTGGGGCAGGGAACCGACCCCGCCGTCAGCGGGCAGGGAGACCAGGGACCGGACAGGAAACGTCATGGTTAGACGAACGGTTTTGCGGGACGGGTTTACAACCATGCATTCACTCGTTACTTCAATCTTTTCCTCGAACCAGTCCAACACCGTCCGGGTTTCTTCCAGCCTGACCGTTGTCCTGGCCAGCGGCTGAGGAACCGTTGGGAGCGCCAGGCTGGCCGCGGAAGACGCGGCTGGCGCCGGCGGAGAGGCCAAGACAAGGCAGAGCAGCATTAGTATTGCCGGCAAAACGTGCAACCAGGTTTTCAGTCTTTGCATATCCGGTCCTCCCTGCAACAAGCATCTGTAAGCCGGTTAGGTTTATTACGGCCTAAGCACAAATTAACCAGCACCAATTAAACCTCTGTGCAAAGTTAGTGTAAATTAAAATATGGTATTGATCTTTCTTTGTTATTATAATAGATTACAATAAAAAAATAAGCGAAAAAATAAGCGGACATGGTTTTTGCGGTTTAATTTTTTTCAGAGATTAACCTCAGATAAATCAGAGCAGGCAATGGGAGGACGCCAGATGACGGAAATGATGGAAAAAGCAATCCAGGCAGAGTGGAAGGTTGTTCTGTACCGGAGGGTGGTCGATGACCCCCTGGTAGCCAAGTTTTTATCGCTGTTGAAGGAGGCGGTCAAACCGGAACCGGATGCAGCAAGGGCGCTTGCTTTGTACAATGACTTTACAGCATCGTTCATTCCGGTGGCGGCCGAGGTGTCGTCAGACGGCAGGTTTGCCTGGCCGAACTACCTGCTGAAGCTTATATTGCTGGATGAAAACATCTTCAGCCGCCAGGCGGAGAGGTTCAGGATGCGCGACATACCGCCGCAGGTCAAAAAAATGGCCGGGCAGGATCTGCAGCACCTGCAATCGCTTTCCCGGATTTCCGGCTCTCTGATCAGGGAGTCCCTGGCCGCGAAAATCGGACGGAAAGCCGATGTTCACAACCTTCCCGACTGGGAAGGTGTTTACCTCAACGGCAAAAAGGACCCTGCTGTGGAAAGGCGAAACAGGGTAATCGCCCGCATCCGCAGGCTGGACAACTGGGGAAATGCCTTGAGGCTGCTGGGCGGCTATTACCGGGAAAACGGGGTGGGCATCTTTGGCCAGCACTATGCTTTTCGCTGGGTGCACAAGAACGGCGAGGGGATGCTGGTGGGAGTGAAAAACCCCGACACCATCCAGTTGAACCAACTGTACGAGTATGAGCGGGAACAGCGGAAGATCATCCAGAATACAGAACAGTTTTTGCGGGGTTACCCGGCCAACAATGTCCTGCTTTACGGGGACAGGGGGACGGGGAAGTCGTCGACCGTCAAGGCCCTGGTCAACCGGTACGGAGAAAGGGGACTGCGGCTGATTGAGGTCCAGAAGCAGGACCTGGCCGATTTCCCGCTGGTCATCTCTTTGCTGGCCGATCGCCCGCAGCGGTTCATCCTGTTTGTGGACGACCTGTCGTTTACAGAACAGGAGGGGCAGTACCGCGAGCTGAAGGCTTTGCTGGAAGGAGGGCTGGAAGCGCGCCCGAAAAATGTGCTGGTATATGCGACTTCCAATCGCCGCCACCTGGTCCAGGAAAGGTTTTCCGACCGGCAAATCACCGGCCATGACCAGGAACAAGACGACGTCAGGTATATGGACACCATGCAGGAAAAACTCTCTCTGGCCGACCGGTTCGGCATCACCGTTACTTTTGCCGCTCCCGACCAGAAACGCTATTTGGCCATCGTCGAAAAGATGGCTCGTGAAAGAGGCATTGATATCCCGGTAGAGGAGCTGCACCAGAGAGCGCTAAAATGGGAGATGAGCTTCAACGCCCGCTCGGCCCGGACCGCGCGCCAGTTTGTCGATTTTCTGGAAGGGCAGCTTGCCCTGGAGGCCGAAGCGGGAGCCTGAACGGTGCGGCGAGCTGGCAGCTTGGTTCTCGCCACGGGGAGGGAAAAAAACAAAGCCCCTGCAGAGAGGCGGCTTTTTGTCCGGCCGCCCGGCAGGGGCTTTATTGCTGGCTCCGGCGAGAATTAACGCTCGTATATTGAGACCTGGATTTGACACTTGCTATTGGGCTATTTGTGGGCTATTGGGCCTCGTTTACGGCTGCCGGCCTGCCCTGCCGGTAGGCCCA